>Ga0066798_10000008_pt1 | contig 178521 bp, 153 predicted proteins | sample PersoiDNA2013203_FD_70961 | JGI IMG/M metagenome (GOLD analysis project Ga0066798, IMG submission 70961) | Permafrost soil microbial communities from the Arctic, to analyse light accelerated degradation of dissolved organic matter (DOM) -... | ecosystem: Environmental > Terrestrial > Soil >... | reverse complement strand
CGTTGGCATGGAGCAGTGCTCCATGAAACCCCAACTACGAAGGAGACATGGCTTGCAAGCCATGTCCGCTTCGTTGGCATGGAGCAGTGCTCCATGAAACCCCAACTACGCCCCCGATGTTGACACGGGCTCGGCTGTTGGCAGCCGGTCAATTGGTGGCTTCGGCCTGCCGCACGGGGATGGGGACGTTGCACAGGTCGACATGTCCGGCGGCGACCTTGGTCCACGGGCCGCCGCGGTTGCGCTGGGCTTCGGCGACGGCCTTGAAGCTGGCGGACTCGGTGCGCAGGATTTCCAGGCGGCTGCGCTGCTCGGGCGGCACGTCGGCAGCCAGGCGGACCGACTTGATCGGCACCATCTGCTCCGGCTTCTCATAGAAGCCCATGGCGCCGGCGCCGCGTGGCAGCACGGACAGCAGCGGCATGCCGTCGATGACGCGGCCCACCACGGTGATATTGCGGTCCAGGTGACGGGGGGCGTTGCCGATGACGGCGTACAGGGCGCCGCCGTTGCCGCTGTCGGCGGCCGAGTCGCGGCCCACGCCCACCATGCCGTAGCAGTGCGCCAGCCAGGCCTGCCCCGTTTTCGGGTCGCGCGCGGACGGGAAGCCGTTCGAGTGCCCCACCTGCGGCGCATAACCGTCGCGGTCGGGCAGGCGTGTGAAGGCCGTGTCGGTTTTCAGGGGCACGGTGAATTCGCCCGGCAGCTTCGCTTCGGCCGTCTTCAAAGCGCGCGGATTCTTCTCGTCCGGGTCGCCCCATTGCACCACCCAGTTGTCCTGCGAGCGCAGGATGGCCAGGCCATCGAAATAGCCTTCGCGCACCATCGCGCGGATATTGGCCACGTGCCGGGGCGCGAACACGGGCGCCAGTTCGATGACGACGCGACCTGTCGGAATCTCCAGGTACAAGGTGTTGTCCGGATCGGGCACACGCCACTCGCCCGGCTTGGCGGCCTTGACGACGTCGGCGACGGTGGGCTTGGGCGGCAGCTCCCTGGCCGCGACGCACGCGCTGGCCAGGCCCAGTGCCAGGGCCGTCGGCACGGTCAACTTCCTGCAGGAAAACTCAAAGGACATGCGAATCTCTCCAGGTTGATTGCTTGCTAAGCGAAGTCTAAGGATTGTAAGACGGAATATGGTTACACTGGAAAGTCTATTGCCTGCGCAAATAGGGTGAGGCGCCGGATGTCATCTCGGCCATTGCCTGGTGTATGATTCCGCCGCAACCTTTTGGGATACTTATGGATTTCGTTCAACTGCTGGATATGCTGGTCCACGTCGACAAGACGCTGGGCTTTTTGATCGCCGAATACGGTATCTATGTTTATGCGGTGCTGTTCGCCATTATTTTTGCGGAAACCGGCGTCGTCGTCCTGTTCTTCTTCCCGGGCGATACCTTGCTGTTCATTGCCGGCGCCTTCTGCGCCACCGGACAGATGCACCTGGGCTTGCTGATGTTCCTGCTCGTCACGGCGGCCGTGCTGGGCAATACCACCAATTACCTGATCGGCGAGACCGTCGGCCAGCGCGTGTTCACGCACAACTACCGCTGGATCAACAAGGACGCGCTGCGCCGCACCCACGAGTTCTTCGAGCGCCATGGCGGCAAGACCATCATCCTGGCCCGCTTCGTGCCTGTCGTGCGCACCTTCGCGCCCTTCGTGGCCGGTGTGTCCGACATGACGTTCGCGCGCTTCCAGATGTATAACTTCGCCGGCGCGCTGGCCTGGGTGGTGTCGCTGTGCACGGCCGGTTACCTGTTCGGCAATATCCCTATCATCCGCGACAACCTGACGGCCATCGTGCTGTTCGGCGTGGCCGTGGCGGTCGTGCCGGTAGCGCTGGGCGGGCTGTGGAAGTTCAGCCGCCGCGTGATGGGCAAATAAGAAGATTGCGTCAAGGCACCACTAAAGTTTTGCCGTAGGGCATCCGTTAATCCGGTTAATGTTTTTCACTTTCCGGATTACTATGCGCAAGCTGATCGCCCTCACTGCCTGCTGTCTCGCCTTCGGGACCGCCAGCGCGAACGATCCCCCCGCGTCGGCCAGGCCGTCGATCCTGCCGTCGAAGGCCTCCTTGAAAGAGGCCGCGTCGAAGAAGCCGTCCGCCCGCGAGCAGGAAGAAATGGCCGAAGCGGAGCTGTCGGCCAAGATCGCCGAACGGCTGGCCGCGATGCGTGCCAACCAGGCCGCGCGCATGGCCGCCGCCGCCAAGGCAAAGAAGGAAGCGGCAGCCAGGGCCGTGCGCGTTGCCGCCATTGCCGCGGCACCGCCACCACCGGCCAACGGCACCTACTGGACCTATGAAGGCGAATTCGGCCCGGCCAACTGGAGCAAGATCAACGCCGGCTGGAACAAGTGCAATGGCGGCACGCGCCAGTCGCCCATCGATATCCGCGACGGCATCAAGGTCGACCTGGAGCAGATCGCCTTCGACTACCGCCCCTCCTCGTTCAGCGTGACGGACAACGGCCACACCGTGCAGGTGCAGCTGGGCGGCGGCAATTACCTGTCCGTTGCGGGGCGGACCTACGAATTGCAGCAGCTGCATTTCCACCGGCCGGCCGAGGAGCGCGTCAACGGCAAGAGCTACGAAATGGGCATCCACCTGGTGCACAAGGACGTGGAAGGCCACACGGCCATCCTGGCGCTGGTGATCCAGCGGGGCCGCCCGCAGCCGGCCGTGCAGACGATCTGGAACAACCTGCCGCTGGAGAAGAAGGACACCTTCACGCCGTCCATCGTGTTCGACCCGAACGACATGCTGCCGCAGCGGCGCGACTACTACACGTATATGGGTTCGCTGTCCGAGCCGCCATGCACGGAAGGCGTGCTGTGGATGGTGATGAAGGAGCCGCTGCAGGCATCGCCCGAGCAGATGGCGCTGTTCTCGCGGCTCTATCCCTTCAATGCCCGGCCGGTACAGGCCAACTCGGGCCGCATGATCAAGGAATCGCAGTAACCCTGATCGAGTGCTGGCCGGTCCATTCGGCACCGGCAGCAAGTATCCCCTTGTCGACGCGGGCCGGCTCGATGCAGACGAAGCGCTGCCACTCGTCATCGGCCATGTCGCTCAAGGCCGCGGCGCCTTCCGCGCCCGGATTCCACACCACCCATTCCGTGAAGCCCTGCTGCTGAAGGGCCAGGGTGCCCGCGCCCGTGTGCAGGGCCAGTGCCGGCGGCGCCGCGTAGATATTGTCCAGCTTCGGGCCGAAGTGCAGCGGCGACTCGTCCGGCAGGCCTTCCAGCACGGTGCGGGTGAATTCCTCCACCGCGTAATAGGTATGCAGGGCGGCGGCGAAGTCGAACGGCGCGTCGCCCGTGTTGCGCACGGTGAAAGCCATGTCGATGGCGTCGCCGCGCAAGGTGAAGCGCAGGGTCAAGGCAAAAGCATGGGGCCAGGCTGCGGCCAGCGCGGGCGGCACGTCCTCGTGCGTCAGTGCCAGTTCGACCCAGGCGCTGCCTGCGTCCAGGCCATTGCCGGCCACGCGCCAGTGCGACAGGCGCGCCACGCCGTGGCGCTGGCCCGTGCCGCGCGTGGAGAACTGCGGAAAGATCACGGGCACGCCGCCGCGGATGGCGGCGCTGCCGTCGCGGGGCGACTTCTCGCTCATGAACAGGCGCTCGCGCCCGTCCGCCGTGGTCCATGAAGCCAGGTGGGCGCCGTACAAGGCGATCGTCGCGCTGGCGCCGTCGGGCGCAGTGATGCACACGGCCGGCAGTTGGCCGAAAGTCACCATCTTCATATTGTTTTTCCTCAGGTCAGCCGGTTCTTGGCGAGCGGCGGGTTCTTGGCGAAGTAGGAACGGATGCCCTTGACGATGGCGTCCGCGATCTGGTCCTGGTAGGCGTTGTCGAGCAGGCGCGCTTCTTCGTCCGGATTGGAGATGAAGGCCGTCTCGATCAGGATCGATGGAATGTCCGGCGCCTTCAGCACGGCGAAGCCGGCCCGTTCGACGGCGCCATTGTGCAGCTTGTTGATGCCGCCGATCTGCGACAGCACGGCCTTGCCTACCTTCAGGCTGTCGTTGATCTGCGCCGTCGTGGACAGGTCGAACAGCACGCTGGCCAGTTGCGGGTCATGGCCCTTGGTGTTGGCGCCGCCGATCAGGTCGGCCTGGTTTTCCTTGTTGGCCAGCCAGCGCGCGGCCGAGGAACTGGCGCCTTTTTCCGACAGCACGAAGACGGACGAGCCGCGCGCGCTGGGCGAAACGAAGGCATCGGCGTGGATCGACACGAACAGGTCGGCATCGACCTGGCGCGCCTTTTCCACCCGCTTGTTGAGCGGCACGAAGAAGTCGCCGTCGCGCGTCAGCATCACGCGCATGTTCGGATGCTCCTCGATCTTGAACTTCAGGCGCTTGGCGATGGCCAGCACGATATCCTTCTCGCGGCTGCCCTTGGCGCCGATGGCGCCCGGGTCCTCGCCGCCGTGGCCCGGGTCCAGCGCCACCGTCAGCATGCGCACCAGCTTGTCGTTCGGGCCCTTCTTGGGCTCCACCTTGGCCACCGGCGGCGGGGCCGGTTTCGGCGGCACGGCCGCGATGTCGGGGCGGGGCACGGCTTCGGACGGCACGCCCGGCGCCGGCAGCTTGTTGTCCGGCAGGGGCAGGGCGTTGCCGATGGTGTCGGACGGGGCATCGGCCGGCGTCGCGGGCGGCTGGCCGACAGGCTTGCCGTCGCTGGACCACTCGCCTTTTTCGATCATCGCCGCGATCGGGTCGATTTCCTGCACCGGGTACAGGTCGAAGATCAGCCGGTGCTTGTAGGCGCCCACCGGTTCGAGCGTAAACACCTGCGGCCGGATCGGCGCCTTCAGGTCGAACACCAGCCGCACCACGTTCGGCCGGTTCTGGCCCACGCGCACCTGCTTGATGTACGGGTCGTTCGACTGGATCTTCGCCACCAGCGTCTTCAGGGTGGGATTGAGTTCCAGGCCCTCGATGTCGACCACCAGGCGTTCCGGGTCCTTGACGATGAAGTGCGAGGTTTTCAGCTCCGCATCGTTTTCCAAGGTGACGCGGGTGTAGTCGTCCGCCGGCCACACACGGACGGCCATGATCTGCGCGGCGCGCGCAGGCACGGCGGCGAACACCGACAGCAGCAGCGCACCGCCAGCCTTCAGGACCGTGCGGCGGTTGCGGGCTTTCGGAGTCGGGGACGCAGTCAGAGTATCTGCGGGAAATGGAGGCGTTGCAGGCATGACGAACCTAATGCGGAAGACGCCTGCAATTCTACATCACGACCATCGCCCGCCACGGTGAGAATGACGCGCAAGTCCGGTTGCGGCAAGACTTCCTGCGCTTTTTCCGGCCATTCGACGATGCAGACGTTGCGACCGTCGAAATCCTCGCGGAAACCGGCATCGAGGAATTCCTCCGGACTGCCCATCCGATACAGGTCGTAATGGATGATGTTGATGGATTGGCCATCGAGCGTCACGCGATAAGGTTCGGACAAGGTGTAGGTGGGACTCTTCACGTGGCCCTGGTGGCCGGCCGCATGCAGCAGCGCGCGCGTCAGCGCCGTCTTGCCGGCGCCCAGGTCGCCGTGCAGGTAGATCGCCATGCCGGGAAGCAGGGCGCGCGCCAGCGACACGCCCAGGGCGGCCGTATGGGATTCGTCACGAAGGTGGGCTTTGTAGTGCTGCATCGCATAAAATGGTGGATTGTTCCTGCCGCCATTGTACCGTCCGATGTCCCCGTCCCCCGAAGAACTGACCGCGCTGTCCGCCGCCATCAAGGCGTGGGGGAAGGAACTCGGCTTTGCCGAAGTGCGCATCGCCGACATCGACCTGGCCGCCGCGGAAAGCGGCCTGCAGGCCTGGCTCGACGCCGGCATGCACGGTGAAATGGATTATATGGCAACGCATGGCATGAAGCGCGCCCGCCCGGCCGAACTGGTGCCGGGGACGGTGCGCGTCATCACGGCGCGCATGAACTACCTGCCCGAATCGGCCGGCGAGGACTGGCGCGCGCGCGAACAGGCCCGCCTGGCCGATCCGCACGCCGCCGTCATCTCGGTCTACGCCCGGGGACGCGACTACCACAAGGTGCTGCGCGCCCGCCTGCAGCAGCTGGCCGACCGGGTGCGCGCCGCCATCGGCGAATTCGGCTACCGTGTCTTCACGGACTCGGCGCCCGTGATGGAACTGCCGCTGGCGGAAAAGTCCGGGCTGGGCTGGCGCGGCAAGCATACCCTGCTGCTCAATCGCGCGGCCGGCTCGATGTTCTTCATGGGCGAAATCCTGGTCGACCTGCCGTTACCCGTGGATGCGCCCACCGAGGCCCATTGCGGCCAGTGCAGTGCCTGCATCACGGCCTGCCCGACGGGCGCCATCGTCGCGCCGGGCCGGCTCGACGCGCGCCGCTGCATCTCCTACCTGACCATCGAGCTGAAGGGCGCCATTCCCGAGCAATTCCGCCCCCTGATCGGCAACCGGGTCTACGGCTGCGACGACTGCCAGACGGCCTGCCCGTGGAACAAGTTCGCCCAGCGTGCCACGTTGCCGGACTTCGACGAGCGCCACGGCCTGGGCAGCGCCGGCATGGTCGACCTGTTCGCGTGGAGCGAGGAAGAATTCAACCGCAACATGGAAGGCAGCCCGATCCGGCGCATCGGGCATGAGCGGTGGCTGCGCAACCTGGCGGTCGGCCTGGGCAATGCGGCGGCCGGCGGCGCGCGGGGCGATACCGCCATCGTGGCCGCGTTACGGTCACGCGCGGATCATCCGTCGGCCTTGGTGCGCGAGCACGTGGCATGGGCGCTGGCGCGCCATGCGGTTTGACGGGGCGGACCTGCAGGGTCCGACTTGACCCCTCAGCTCTTGAAGATGTTCAGCAACGTCACGGCCGGCGAGATGGCGTTGATCTTGCGGCCCGCTTTCGCTGCCTCGATGACCTCCACCAGTTCTTCGTATTTGTCGGCCTGGCGGTCTTCCAGGTTCGTCATGTTCATGCTCCAGCGAACGAAGGTGCGGTACGCCGCCGGCTCCTTGTACAACAGGCGCGTGTCGTGGTGGCGCGGGTCTTTCGTGATCTTGTCGTACAGGGCGGTCAGCGTCTTGTCCGACCCTTCCAGCACCTGCATGAACCAGCCGCCGTTGTAGAACAGGCTGCCGGTGACGTCGATGGCCGCATTATTGTCCTTGGCCTGCTTCCAGAGGGCGAGCAGTTCCTCCTTCGACAGCTTGCGGGTGGACTGGCTCAGGTAGACGAGTTGGTGAAGTGACATGATAGGTTGCGATGAGAGGCGTAGTGGGTGGGCCGGCAGGGAATATTGCCGTGTGGAATATATCCCACCCGGAGCCAAAAGGGCGCGCACAATCTGCGCACCGTTGGTTTTCCACGACGCCGCGTCGCTGCCGGGCTAGACGGCCTTCAGCCGCAGGGCCGACCAGTGTTCGTCGATGGCGATCATCGCCACGCTGTCGAGCCCGATGGTGCCGGCGAAGGTGCGAATGGTATCGCGGTGGAGGTCGCCGCGCTGTGTCGACGTGCCTTTCACATAAGCGACCCACAGCGCGCCCCGTGGCGTCAGCCGCGCCTTCGCAACTGGCAGCCGTGCTTCGAGTTCGGCCTGGCTGCGGGCGAACAGCAGTACCAGGTCGGCGGCGCCGGTCGCCACCAGCTTTGCCGGCGGCAGCAGGGCCGTCAACGGGGCGTTTTCCGGCCCCGCGTGCATGATGGCGATGGTGGCGGCGTTTTTGACGTACAGCTTGTCGAGGACGGTTTTTTCGGTCATGGGGCGTTGGATGGCGCGGTCATTCGTCGTCGGCCAGCAGCACATCGAGCATGCGCTGCGGGTTGGCCAGGAAATCGTGGGTGACCTGATAATGTTCCGTGTCCATGTAGTCGGTGCGGCGCAGGCCTTCGGCCGTGCAGGCGTAGATCTTGGCGTCCGGGTAGGCCATCAGGATGGGCGAGTGGGTGGCGATGATGAACTGCGAGCCGTCCTTGACCAGCTGGTGGATGCGCGCCATCGCGGCCAGCTGGCGCTGTGGTGACAGGGCCGCTTCCGGTTCGTCCAGCACGTACAGGCCTTTGCCGCCGAAGCGGTGCGTCAGCAGGGACATGAACGATTCGCCGTGCGACTGCTCGTGCAGCGAGCGGCCGCCGTGGGAGTCGATGACTCGTGCGCCGCCCCATGGTGCTTCGTCGAGCTTTTCGATCTCCGTAGCCACATTGAAGAAGCTCTCCGCACGCAGGAAGTAGCCGTCGCGCGGGCGCCGGAAACCCTTGGCGATGCGGATGAATTCATGCAGCGGCGAATGCGAGGCGCGCGTGCCGAAGTTGAAGTTGCGGCTGCCGCCTTCGGCGTTGAAGCCCAGGGCCACGGCGATGGCTTCGAGCAGCGTGGATTTGCCGCTGCCGTTTTCACCCACGATGAACGTCACGGCCGGGTGGAAGGACAGCACGTTCAGGTGCCGCACGGCGGGCAGGTTGAACGGATAGTGCTCGAAGTCCGGCACGATGTCACGCCGCAAGGTGACGTCGATGACGAAGGTGGACGACAGGGCCATCGCAGGCCTACTTCAGCAGGCCCGCCAGTTCCACGGCCGTCTTCACCTGCATCTTGTCGAAGATATGGGCGCGGTGCACTTCCACCGTGCGCATGCTGATGCCCAGTTCGTCCGCCACCACCTTGTTCATCTTGCCGGCCAGGATCAGGTCCAGCACTTCGCGCTCGCGCGTCGACAGCGTGGCCAGGCGCGCGTGGACGGCGGCGCTGGCGCTGGCGTGCAGCGACTTGGCCAGGCCTTGCTGGACCCGGTCCATCAGGTCGTTGTCGTTGAAGGGTTTTTCGAAGAAGTCGAAGGCGCCCCGCTTCAAGGTGTCCACGGCCATCGGCACGTCGCCGTGGCCGGTCAGGAAGATCACGGGCAGGCGCTGGGTCAGGCCGCGCGCGGCCAGTTGGTCGAATACGGCCACGCCGTTCATGTCGGGCATGCGCACGTCCAGCAGCACGCAGTCGCCGGCGGCGTCGAAGGCCTTCGACTCGACCCAGGCCAGGAACTTGGCGCCGCAATCGTAAGTGGCGGCGGCAATGCCGCGCGACGAGGCCAGCCACGACAGCGAATCGCGCACCACTTCTTCATCGTCGAGGATATGCAGCATTTCCGAACTCCGTTTTCTTGAGTGTTACGCGGCCGCCGGCAGCGTAAAAGTGAATATGGTACCGCCTTGCGGGTTGTCGCGGTGGGTCAGCGTGCCGCCGTGGAACTCGATGGCCGTGCGGCAGATGTTCAGGCCCATCCCCATGCCCTGGGCCTTGGTCGAGAAAAACGGCGAGAACAGCCGCTCGGCCACTTCCTGGGGAATGCCGTGGCCGTTGTCGATGACGCTGACGGCAACCTGGTTGGCAGCGCGGTCGTGCACCGCTTCAAGGCGCAGCATGCGGCGCGCCGACGGCACCTGGGCCATGGCCTCGATGCCGTTGCGCGTCAGGTTCAGCAGCACCTGTTCGACCATCATGCGGTCGGCCCGCACCAGCGGCAGGTCGGCCGGCAGCGCGGCCTGGAAGGCCACGTGGTGGTGGCGCGCCTGCAGGTCGATCAGCGCGCGGATGCTGTCGAGCATATCGGCCAGCGCCACGTCCTGGCGCTCCGCTTCGCGTTTCTTGACGAAGTCGAACACGCTGCGCACGATGGTGCCGGCGCGGCGGGCCTGGGCCCCGGCCTGCTCCAGCGCGGGCTTCAGTTTGCCGCTGTCGACCGGGGCGTCGCTGCCGTCGGCGCGCGTAAGCAGATTCAGTGCCCCCGTCGTGTAGCTGGAGATGGCCGCCAGCGGCTGGTTCAGTTCATGCGCCAGCATCGAGGCAATTTCGCCCATCGTTGCCAGGCGCGCGCTGGCCTGCAGCTTTTCCTGGTGCTCGCGGTTCAGTTCCTCGATGCGCTTGCGGTCCGAGATGTCCAGGATGGAACCCATCCAGCCCGTATGGCGGCCCTCGTTGTCGACCAGCGGCGCCTCGAAGATCAGCACGGGAATGCGGGTGCCGTCGGGGCGCTGGAAAATGGTCTCGAACTGCGGCGTGACGGTGCCGGCCAGCACGTTGGCCAGCCGGTACTGGTATTCGGGCATCACTTCCGGCGCCCAGTAGGGCATCGGCGGCGAGCGGCCCACCAGTTCTTCCTCGCTGTAGCCGACCATCTGGCAGAAGGCCGGGTTGACGTAGGTGATGCGTCCTTCCAGGTCGCGCGCGCGCAGGCCCGTCACCAGCGAGTTCTCCATCGCCGTGCGAAAGGCCATCTGCTGGCGCAGCGCGTCCTCGGCGGCGAGGCGGCGCGAGATGTGGCCCCACAAGGCCAGCAGACTCCACAGCAGTGCCAGCGACAGCACGATGACGGAACCCACCAGCAGGTTGGGCAGCAGCTTCGGTTCGCTCTTGACGCTGTCCGTCATCAGGGTGACGGTGACACCGGGCAGGTCGAGCGCGCGCTTGTGCGTGTAGACGCCGTGGCCCGGACCGGCGGCGGCGCGGCGGGCCAGCACGCGGTCGTCGCGGTCGAGCAGGGTGATCTGGTTATCCTGGGCGAACCACCACGGCACCATTTCGTCGAGCAGGGCCGAGAGCTGGTAGGTGGCGACCACGCTGCCCAGGTACTCGTCGCCCCGGAACAGGGGCAGGTGGTAGTCCATCATGATGGCGCCGGGCGTGCCGGCCGGGTTCAAAGTCTCGGCCTGCGGCTCGCCGTAGACCGGACTGCGGCCCTTGCGCGCCCGCTCGAAGGCATCGCGCGACGCTTGCGACAGCGCGGCGATGGCGGGCGGTGCCTCCTCGCTGGAGGCCTGCACGCGTCCGTCCGGGCCGATCCACATCACCCGCTTGAGTTCCGTGCCCGTTTTCAGCAGGCGCGCCATGCGCTCGTGCAGCCTGGCCGGCGCGGTGCCGGCCAGGATCTCGTTGCCGATGCCGCGCAGGCTTTCCTCATGGCGGCCCATCTGGAAGCGGATGGTCTGCTCGACCCACAGGGTGTCGGCGATCAGCTGCTCCTGGCGCTCGCTGCTTTCCATCTGGCGCGCCTGCCACGGCAGCCAGATCAGGATGGCGAGAAAAAACAACACCAGCACCACCGGCATCAGCCACCGGACCGCGTGCGGGAAGGGCAGGCGCGCGGCCAGCCGGGAAGAATTGATCATTGTCGGAGAGTAATGAAATTGCTACACTTCGGTATTGTGGTTTTCCACAGTTGCCCCTTGCGTCACTGTTCTCCAGAATGGGACGGCAAGAATAAGGCTGCAGGTCCGGTGCGCCGCACCCGTCACTGTCAGCCGATAATAAACCAACTCTTTTTGGGGACACACATGAAGCTCAGGACCATCCTGGTCGCGCTGGCCGCGACCGCATCGTTTACCTCCGCCGCCTTCGCCCAGGCACCGATCGTCATCAAGTTCAGCCACGTCGTCGCCACGGACACGCCGAAAGGCCAGGCCGCCGAACGCTTCAAGCAGCTGGCCGAGAAAGCCACCAACGGCCGCGTCAAGATCGAGGTCTACCCGAACAGCCAGCTGTACAAGGACAAGGAAGAACTGGAAGCGCTGCAGCTGGGCGCCGTGCAGATGCTGGCGCCGTCGCTGGCCAAGTTCGGCCCGCTGGGCGTGAAGGAATTCGAAGTCTTCGACCTGCCGTACATCTTCCCGAACAAGACCGCGCTGTACAACGTGACGGAAGGCCCGATCGGCAAGGGCCTGCTGAAGAAACTGGAAAGCAAGGGCATCACGGGCCTGGCTTACTGGGATAACGGCTTCAAGATCATGTCGGCCAACAAGGCGCTGCGCACGCCGGGCGATTTCCGCGGCCTGAAGCTGCGCATCCAGTCGTCCAAGGTGCTGGACGCGCAGATGCGCGCGCTGGGCGCGAACCCGCAGGTGCTGGCCTTCTCCGAGGTCTACCAGGCACTGCAGACGGGCGTCGTGGACGGCACCGAGAATCCGCCGTCGAACATGTACACCCAGAAGATGCACGAAGTGCAGAAGTTCGCCACCCTGTCGAACCACGGTTACCTGGGCTACGCCGTCATCGTCAACAAGAAGTTCTGGGATGGCCTGCCGGCCGACCTGCGCACGGCGCTGGAAGGCGCGATGCGCGAAGCGACGACGTATGAAAAAGCCATCGCCCAGCGCGACAACGACATGGCCCTGGACGCCATGAAGAAGGCGGGCAAGACCCAGTTCATCACCTTGAGCGCACAGGAACAGGCCGAATGGAAGAAGGCCCTGTCCCCGGTGCAGAAGCAGATGGAAAGCCGTATCGGCGCCGACCTGATCAACGCGATCAACAAGGAAGGCGCGAAGTAATCCGCGCATTGCAGTAAACACGGGGCGGCGTCCTGCCGCCCCGCAGCAATCCCCCATTTCCGACCCCGTTCTCTCTGAAAGAACATCATGAAATTCCTGGACCACCTGGAAGAGTGGATCATTGCGACCCTGATGGGCGCGGCCACCTTCATCATCTTCGTGGCGGTGGTGCACCGCTACCTGTCCGGCTTGCCCATCGGCTGGCTGCAGGACGAACTTATCCAGATCAACACGAGCTGGGCGCAGGAGCTGTGCATCTACATGTTCGTGTGGATGGCCAAGTTCGGCGCCGCCTATGGCGTGCGCACCGGCATCCACGTGGGCGTCGACGTCGTCATCAACCGCCTGTCCACGCCGTGGCGCAACAAGTTCATCGTCTTCGGCCTGCTGGCCGGTGCCATGTTTACCGGCATCGTCGGCAGCCTGGGCGCCTCGTTCGTGTGGGAAATCGGCCACACCGACCAGACGTCGGCCGACCTGGAAATCCCCATGTGGTGGGTCTACCTGGCCGTGCCGCTCGGTTCCTACCTGATGTGCTTCCGCTTCCTGCAGGTGATGGTGCATTTCATCCGCACCGGCGACCTGCCGAAACATGACCATTCCCACGTCGAAGGCCTGGACGACGAAGTCCAAGGAGCGAAAGCATGAACGCGCTGATTATCTTTACCCTGCTGCTGGTGCTGATGTTGACCGGCATGCCCATTTCCATTTCGCTGGGCCTGACGGTCCTGACCTTCCTCTTCACGATGACCAACGTGCCGATCGAATCGGTGGCGCTCAAGCTGTTTACGGGCATCGAGAAGTTCGAGATCATGGCCATTCCGTTCTTCATCCTGGCCGGTAACTTCCTCACCCACGGCGGCGTGGCGCGGCGCATGATCAACTTCGCCAGCTCCTGCGTGGGCCACTGGCACGGCGGCCTGGCGCTGGCCGGTGTGATGGCCTGCGCGCTGTTCGCGGCCGTCTCCGGTTCCAGCCCGGCCACCGTCGTGGCGATCGGCTCGATCATCCTGCCGGCCATGGTCAAGCAGGGTTATCCGCGCAAGTTCGGCGCCGGCGTCATCACGACCTCGGGCGCGCTGGGCATCCTGATTCCGCCGTCGATCGTGATGGTGATGTATTCGGTGACGACCAATACTTCGGTCGGCGCGCTGTTCATGGCCGGGGTCGTGCCGGGCCTGATGCTGGCCTTCCTGCTGGGCCTGACGACGTGGGTGCTGGCGAAGAAGCACAACTACCCGCGCATGCAGAAGGCCACGTGGGCCGAGCGCCTGGCGGCCTTCCGCAAGAGCGCCTGGGGCCTGCTGCTGATCGTCATCGTGATGGGCGGGATCTATTCCGGCGTGTTCACGCCGACGGAAGCGGCCGCGATGGCGGCCGTGTACGCCTTTGTCATCGCCGTGTTCGTCTACAAGGACCTGAAGCTCAAGCAGGTCGGCAAGGTGCTGCTGGATTCGGCCTCGATGTCGGCGATGCTGCTGTACATCATCACGAACGCCGTGCTGTTCTCGTTCCTGATGACCAGCGAAAACATCCCGCAGGAAATGGCCGCGTGGCTGACGGCCCAGGGCCTCGGTCCGATCGCCTTCCTGCTGGTGGTGAACATCCTGCTCCTGATCGCCGGTAACTTCATGGAACCGTCGTCCATCGTGCTGATCATGGCGCCGATCCTGTTCCCTGTCGCCGTCTCGCTGGGTATTAATCCTATTCACTTCGGCATCCTGATCGTCGTCAACATGGAAGTGGGCATGTGCCACCCGCCCGTGGGCCTGAACCTGTACGTGGCGTCCGGCATCACGAAGATGGGCATTTCGGAACTGACCGTGGCCGTGATGCCATGGCTGCTGACGATGCTGGGCTTCCTGATGCTGGTAACGTACGTGCCGGAGATTTCGCTGTGGCTGCCGCGCCTGGTCTACGGTTCGGTGGGTTGAGTGGCTTAATGCCAAGGCACTTAGCATACTTTTCACGATCGTTGCCACACTTGATTGCCACATGAGCCAAATTGTGTCTTGCTATAAAAAAACTGGAGAAAAACGGGGTGGGATCAGTTATGATTGCCTCGCTCTGGTTTGGTGCACAAATAAGGATATGCACCAAGGTAGCAACGAATACGCAAGTTAGTGGGGAGTGGTAAATAAGAAGGCTGCCGGAGACGGCGCGATAAAGCGAGGAGACACGCGGTTCAAGAATGTTGTTGGCATCACTGCTGCAGGCGGCCACAAGCTACGCCGCAGCGGGACCAAACAACCGGAACCGTGCCAAGGCACCAGTTAAAACGCACCCGAGGGTGCGTTTTTTTTATGCCTACGCACCCGAGGGTGCGTTTTTTTTTATGCCTGCGCATCCAGGGGGTGCGTTTTTTTTCGCCGGTGGTGTAGCATCATCGCAACAGCAGCAAGGAGTCAATTGTGAATAAAATACAACAGCCCAGCGATCTCTTCGCCGCCATCGTCGCTACCCCGTTCGGCGCCCTCGGCATCCGCACCGGCGGTGCCGTCGTGACCGAGCTGGTCTACCTGCCGGACAGCTTCGGCGAGAAGGCGGCCGAGGACGCGGTCGCCGAGCAGGCGGCAACGCAGGTGCTGCGCTACTGCGACGATCCCGACTTCGCCTTCGACCTGCCGCTGGCCCAGGTGGGCAGCGAATTCCAGCGCAAGGTGTGGCAGGCCATCGGCGCCATCCCCCGTGGCGAAGTGCGCACCTATGGCGAAGTGGCCAAGTTCGTCGGCTCGATGCCGCGCGCCGTCGGCCAGGCCTGCGGCGCCAATTATTTTCCGCTGGTGGTGCCGTGCCACCGTGTCACGGGCGCGCAGGGGCTGGGCGGTTTCGCCGGCAGCGATGACCGCAACGGTTTCACCCTGAACGTCAAGCGCTGGCTGCTGGCCCACGAAGGACTGCGCGAGTACGCATGGCAGCAGACCACGCTGATCTGATCGACGCTTTCTGCGACAGCCTGTGGCTGGAAGACGGCCTGTCGAAGAATTCGCTCGACGCCTACCGCCGCGATATGCGCCAGTTCGCCCGCTGGCTGGACGTCACCCGCGCCGGCACGTCGCTGCTGGGCGTGACGAAAGCCGATATCGACGCCTACTTCGCCGCCCGCCATGACGACACCAAGGCCAGCTCGTCGAACCGGCGCCTGTCGGTATTGAAGCGCTTCTATCAACTTTTTTTGCGCAAGGGCCGCATCGCCCAGGACCCGTGCCTGAAGGTGGTCTCGGCCAGGCAGCCGGCCCGTTTCGTGCATACCTTGTCGGAAGGGCAGGTCGAAGCGCTGCTGGCGTCGCCCGGCGACACCGAGCCGCTCGACATTCGCGACCGCACCATGCTGGAGTTGATGTATGCCAGCGGCCTGCGGGTGTCGGAACTGGTGTCGCTGAAGATCACGGAAGTGGGCCTGAACGAAGGCGTGCTGCGCATCACGGGCAAGGGCAGCAAGACGCGCCTCGTGCCGTTCGGCGCCCAGGCGCGCCAGTGGATCGAACGCTACCTGCGCGGCGCGCGCGGCATCATCCTGAACGGCCAGCAGGACGATGCGCTGTTCGTCACGGCGCGGGGTGGCCCCATGACGCGGCAGATGTTCTGGGTCATCGTGAAGAAGCACGCGACGCGGGCCGGCATCACGGCGCCGCTGTCGCCGCACACGCTGCGCCATGCGTTCGCCACGCACCTGCTGAACCACGGCGCCGACCTGCGCGTGGTCCAGCTGCTGCTGGGCCATTCCGATATCTCGACGACGCAAATCTACACCCACGTGGCCCGGGAAAGGCTGAAGCAGCTGCATGCGGTGCATCATCCGCGCGGATAAAATTTCTGCGATGCTGGAGCTACGGCATAATGACGGGAAAGGAGGCTAGCCATGGCAAAGACAAATTTCTCATACGAGAAGCGACAGCGGGAGCTGGAGAAGAAACGCAAGGCCGAAGAAAAGGCCCGGCGCAAGCAGGAAGCGAAGGATCGTCCCGCAGGCGAGGGCGGTTCGGATGAGGTAGCCGAAGAGTCCGACGACGCTGACGAAGCGGATGAAGCGGTGGACGAAGGCAGCACGGCAGTAAAACAGGAATAAGAAACCGGGGACAGTCCCCTGTTCTGAAACAAGATTTCTTCAGAACAGGGGACTGTCCCCGGTTTTTTGAAGCAAGATTTCTTTACTTTAGGCGGCGTTGACCAGCTCCGGCTTGCGCGGCGCTTCCGTCTCCTCGGGCGCGTGGCCGAACCAGCGCTTGGCCCGTTTGCCCAGATTGTCCAGATACGTGTAGGCCACCGGCACCACCACCAGGGTGAGCAAGGTCGACGTGATGACGCCGCCGATCACGGCGCGGCCCATCGGCGCCTGCGTCTCGCCCCCTTCGCCCATGCCGATGGCCATCGGCAGCATGCCGAAGATCATCGCCAACGTCGTCATCAGGATGGGCCGCAGGCGCACCTGGCCCGCCGCCATGATGGCGTCGCGCTGCGACATGCCGCCCTGCTGGCCGTGGTTGGTGAAGTCCACCAGCAGGATGGCGTTCTTCGTCACGAGGCCCATCAGCATGATGACGCCGATGATGGAGAAGATGTTCAGGGTCGATCCCGTGATCAGCAGCGCCAGCAGCACGCCGATCAGCGACAGCGGCAGCGACATCATGATCGCCACCGGCTGCAGGAAGCTGCCGAACTGCGAGGCCAGCACCAGGTAGATGAAGACGACGGCGATGCCCAGCGCGATCATGGCGCTCGTCAGCGTCTCCTGCATCTGCTTGGCCTGGCCGCCCACGTCGAAGCGCACGCCGGCCGGCATCTCGATCGAATCCATCGCCTTCTTCACGTCCGCGTCGACGTCCCCGCCCGGGCGGCCCTCGACGCCGGCCATCACGGCCACGCGGCGCATCAGTGCCTGGCGTTTCAATACCTGCGGGCTGAACGAGGGCACGAACTCCACCACCTGGCGCAGCGGCACCATTAGCGGGCGCCCGTCCGGACCTGGCTTGCTGGACGCCAGCGACAGGTCGGCCAGGTCGGCCACCCGCTGGCGGCCCGACTTCGGCAGCTGCACGTTGACGTCGTAGTTCTGGCCGTCCGGCGCCAGCCAGTAGCTGACCGTCTCCCCGGCCACGAAGGGGCGCAGCGCGGCGCCGATCTGCTGCGTCGACAGGCCCAGGTCGCTGGCCAGCTCGTTGTTGATGCGGATCGACGTGGACGGGTTGGCGCCTTCCTGGCTGTATTCCAGGTCGGCCAGGCCCTTGATGGGACGCATCTTGGCCATCAGCTGGTGCGCCACCTTGTCGAGCTTCGCTTCGTCGGTGCCGAGGATGGCGATGAAGATGGGTTTCTGGCCCACCGACGGCGTGATGCCGGGGATCGAAGCCAGGCGTGCGCGGATGGCTTTTTCCAGTACCTGCTGCGAGCGGCGGTGCGTCTTGTGCACGTCCGTCAGCTTGACGTTCACATACGAGATGTGCCGGCCCTCGGCCGCGCCGATATTGCCGAACACCGTGTCGACCTCGGGGAACTCCTTCAGCGCCGCTTCCACCTGCGCCACCTTGCTGGCGTTGTATTCCAGGCTCGAACCGACCGGTACCTTGAACTGCATATTGATCCAGCCGCGGTCCGTCTCGGGGAACATCTCGCCGCCGATCATCGGCACCAGCATCAGGCTGCCCACGAAGACGGCCACCGTGCCGGCCAGCGTCAGCTTGCGCCAGTTCAGCGCCAGCGCCAGCACCTTGCCGTACCAGACGTGCACGCGCTCGATGCCGTGCTCGATGCGCTCCATCAGGCGGCCCAGCCACGGCAGGTACTTGAAGCGGTCCTGCACCGGGTCGTGCCACACGGAGGACAGCATCGGGTCGAGCGTGAAGCTGACGAACAGCGACACCAGCACGGCCACCGTCACGGTGATACCGAACTGCAGGAAGAAGCGGCCGATGATGCCGTCCATGAAGGCCACCGGAATGAACACGGCGACGATGGCGAAGGTGGTGGCCATCACGGCCACGCCGATCTCGTTGGTGCCGTCTTCGGCCGCCTTGCGGTGGCCCTTGCCGAAGCCCAGGTGGCGCACGATGTTTTCGCGCACGACGATGGCGTCGTCGATCAGCAGGCCGATGCACAGCGACAGCGCCATCAGGGTCAGGAAGTTCAAGGTGAAGCCGAAGGCCTTCATGGCGATGAAGCTGGCCAGCACGGAGATCGGCAGGGTCAGGCCGGTGATGATGGTCGAACGCCACGAGTGCAGGAAGAAGAACACGATGACCATCGTCAGGATGGCGCCTTCAATGATGGTGCGCTTGACGTTATTGAGCTGGTTCTGCACGCGGTCCGATTCGGCATCGACGATCTTGAGCGCGACGCCGGCCGGCAGGGACTTCTGCAGGTCCGCCACGACGGCCTTGATGCCTTCGCCCACTTCCACCACGTTCGAATCCTGCACCTTGGTCGCTTCGAGCGAGATGCCGCGCTGGCCGTTGATGCGCGCCAGCGAGCGTTCCTCCGCCTCGCCGTCGACGACGTCGGCCACCTGCTCCAGGTAGACCGGGCCGTTGGCGCGGCGCGCCACGATGATCTTGTTGAATTCGCGCGGGTCCTTCAGCTTGCCCTCGACGCGTACCAGGCGGTCGTTCGCCTCGCGCGTGATGTTGCCCGCCGGGAGATTGGCATTGGTGTCCTGGATCGCCCGCATCACTTCGTTGACACCGACACCCTGCGCCGTCATCTCGCCCGGTTTCAGGCTGATGAGGATCTCGCGCTTGGCCGTGCCGTAGGTGCGTACCTGGCCGACGCCGGCCACGCCCTGGATGCGCTTGACGATGACCTGGTCGGCCAAGGTGGACAGCTCGCGGATCGCCATCGTGTCCGAGGTCAGGGTCATGTTGACGATAGGCTGGGCGTTGTCGCCTTCCTCGCGCACGATGAACGGGTCCTTGGCTTCCTTGGGGAAGCGCGGGCGCACCAGGCCGACCTTGTCGCGCACGTCCTGCATGGCCTTGTCCATGTCGGTGGACAGTTCGAACTCCAGGTAGATGCCGGACTTGCCTTCCCACGAGTTGGCGCGCAGGGTGCGCACGCCGCGCACGGTGTTGACGATATCCTCGATGGGGCGGGTGATATCGGTCTCCACCGCTTCAGGCGAGGCGCCCGGATACTGCACCTCGATGGCGACGAAGGGAATCTCCACGTTCGGCATGCTTTCCTCGCCCAGGCCCCGATACGAGGCCAGGCCCAGCACCATCAGGCCGATCATCACCATCGTCGCGAAGACGGGCTGGCGGATACTGATTTTCGTGATCCACATGGCTTACCCCTGCGGTGGCTTGATGGCCGGCTTGGCGCCGCCGGCGGTCGTCAATGCACTCGCCGCCGGCAGCTTGACGCTGGCGCCGGGCTTGACGCCATCGAGCCGGGAGACGATCACGTGCTCGCCCTGGTCCAGCCCCGCCGTGACGGCGGCCATGCCTTCGTCCTCGTTGCGCAGGCCCAGGGTGACGGGCTGCTCGACGATCTTGCCGGCCTTGACCTTGTAGACCACGTCCGGCCCCGTCTCGGCGCCGTGGGCCTTGCGCAGCGCCGTCATCGGCACCTGCGGCAGCGCGGCGGTGCGTTCGGTGACGATGCTGCCCTTGGCGAACATGCCGCCGCGCAGTGCGCCGTCGCCGTTCGGCACGGCCACGTAGACCAGCATCGCGCGCGAGCCGGCCTCCGTCGTGGGATTGATGCGCGCCACCTTGCCGGCGAAGGTACGACCGGCGAAGCCGTCGACGCGGAAGGCCACCTCCTGGCCCACCTTGATGCGCGGGATGTCGGACGTCGGCACCTGGGCTTCCAGGGTCAGTTCGTCCAGGCTGACGATGGTGTAGACCGGCATGTCCGGCGACACCTTCTCGCCCGCCTGCACGTGGCGCTTGCTGACGATGCCGCCCATCGGTGCGCGGATGGTGCTGTCGGCCAGCGCGATGCGGGCCAGTTCCACCTGGGCCGACGCGGCCTTGACGCTGGCCTGGGCCAGGTCGACGGCGTTGGCATTGGTGTCGTAGGCGGTCTGCGAGATGTACTTCTGGCTCAGCAGGGCGCGGCTGTTGTTCTCGTTCTTGCGCGCCATCGACAGGCGCGCCTGCGCTTCGTCCAGCATGGCCTGCTGCTGCGTCATGCGCGCGCGCAGGTCGGCCTGGTCGATGCGCGCCAGTACCTGCCCGGCCGCGACAGCCATGCCTTCGCGCAGGCTGGACTCCTGCACCACGCCGGATACCTTCGACTTGACGGTGGCCTGGCTGACCGGTGTCAGGGAGCCGGACAGCGGCAGCTGCACGGCCAGCGGGCGCGTCGTGACGGCGGCGACGTCGGTGCCGGCCAGCTCGAAGACGGTCGGCTTCTCCGCCTTCGGTGCGGCGGCGGCGGGCGCGGCCTGGGGGCGAAGCATCGTGTAGGCGCCGCCGGCCAGGGCCAGCGCCAGCACGGTCAGGGCGGGGAGGCGCCAGCGGCGGCGCGACGGAAGGGGCAGGGGATCGGATGTCATTGGTTTTCTCGAAGGGGTTGGCCGCTGCCGGCGGGGAATGTCGATGCTGGCACTGTATGAAATTGCAAGGGCAGTGCCCATCGGAATGCGATGAAGCGTGCTTTGGCGCGCTTGAACTGCAGGCGGGGGCGGACGAACGGTCACCGGGCTGTCCGGGCGGACGTCCGGCATCGGCCAGGCTTGAGGATTGTCCTGCGGCAAAAAATACTTACAACGGGCATTGCGTGACTACCATGTTTGCGCCAGCGCAAGTGCGGGGTGGGCGGGGCGCCCAGAATGACCGGATGACCCAAGAAACTTTCTATCCCTTCGCGCCGCGCGAGCACCCGGCTCACGCGGCGCTCGACCTGATCACGCGGCTGATCGGCGCCGTCGACCAGACGCCGCTGGTGGCCGTCTGCAGCGTCGACCGCGACGGCATCGTACGCTTCTGCAACCGCGCCTGTGCCGATCTGTGCGGCCTGCCTTTGGCGCAGGTGCTGGGCCGCCCGTTGAAGGAGCTGCTGTCGCGTGCCGACCGCGAGGACGAGCACGAGGCCCTTCTGGCGGACGCGTGGCGCACGGGCCGCCCGGTGCCGCCGGGCGACTGGAAGGTGCGCACGGCGGATGGGCGCGAACGGTGGACCTACTCGACCAAGGTGCCGATCTTCCATAATGGCGAGTTGAACCAGGTCTTCTGCATGGATGTCGACGTCACGGCCCGCAAGCAGGAGGAAAACGTGCTGCACGACGCCGGCGCCAACTTCCGCCAGATGTTCATGAAGTCCGGCGATGCCATCCTGCTGGTGCGCAACGGCCTGATCGCCGAAGCCAATCCGGCCGCGCGGCAGCTGTTCAAGTGCAGCGAGCCGCAATGCCTGGAAGGGCGACGCCTGCGCGACTTCTCGCCGCTACAGCAGCCCGGCGGCGCGCTGTCCGAGCCGGCCGAGCGGCAGCTGGCGCAGCAGGCCTACGTGCAGGGCAACTGCCGCTACGACTGGCGCTACCTCGATTGCCAGGGCAACCTGTTCTGGGCCGAGGTGCTGATGACGTCGATCACCCTGGACCACGAATACCTGTTCTATGTCGTCGTGCGCGACATCTCGGCACGCAAGAACGCCGAGCGTACCCTGTACCTGGCCGCCCAGGTGTTCGAGAACAGCCGCGACGCCATCCTGCTGACGGACCGCCAGCGCCAGATCATCTCGATCAACCAGGCCTATGCCGACATCACGGGCTACAGCAATGAGGACATGCTGGGCAAGCCGCTGACCGTGTACCGCTCCAACGTCGAGGACGAGCCCGTGTTTCGCGAAGTGTGGAACCAGATCGACGCGACGGACCACTGGCAGGGCGAAGTCTGGTCGCGCCGGAAAAGCGGCGAGCTGTTTCCCGCCTGGCTGGCGCTGACGGCGATCCGCGACACGCACGACCAGGTCAGCAACTACATGGCCATCCTGTCGGACATCACGGAGCGCAAGCGCAGCGAGGAGCAGACCCGCCACATGGCCGAACATGACTTCCTGACGGACCTGCCCAACCGCGTGCTGCTGCTGGACCGGCTGTCGCTGGCGCTGTCGGCGGCGCGGCGCAAGCAGAGCATGCTGGCCATCCTGTTCCTCGACCTGGACCGCTTCAAGGCCATCAACGACACGCTGGGCCACCAGGTGGGCGACCTGCTGCTCAAGGAAGTGGCGACGCGGCTGCTCAAATGCGTGCGCAAGGTCGATACCGTCAGCCGCCAGGGCGGCGACGAATTCGTCATCATCCTGGCCGATATCGGCGGCATCGACCATGCGGCCCACGTGGCGGCGGCCGTGCGCCAGGCCATCGGCCAGCCCTACCGCATCGGCGAGCACGAGCTGCATATCTCGACGTCGATCGGCGTGTCGATCTACCCGAACGACGGCGACGATATCGACACCTTGATCAAGAACGCCGACATCGCCATGTACCACGCCAAGCAGGGCGGTCGCAACAACTTCCAGTTCTTCAGCGCCGAGATGAACGAGCGCATCGTCGAGCGCACAACGTTCGAGAACGGCCTGCGCCGCGCGCTCGACGAGCAGCAGTTCGAGCTGGCCTTCGAGCCGGAACTGGATATCCGCAGCGGCGCGCTGGTGGGCGCCGAGGCGCTGATCCGCTGGCGCCATCCGGAACTGGGCCTGCTGCTGCCGGAGCGCTTCCTCGACGTGGCCGAGCAGAGCGGCCTGATGGTCCCGATCGGCAACTGGGTGATGCGCGAGGCCTGCCGGCATGCGCGCCAGTGGCACGACGAGGGCCACCGCGTGATGGTGGCCGTGAACCTGTCGCTGGCCCAGTTCCAGCAGCGCGACCTGCTCGACAACGTGCGCGCGGCGCTGGGCGAATCAGGCCTGCCGGCGCGCTACCTGGAGCTGGAACTCACGGAGACCATCATCATGAAAGGCGGCGCCGGCGTGGCCGACACCTTGCGCGCGCTGCGCGCGCTGGGCGTGAGCCTGTCGCTGGACGATTTCGGCACGGGCTACTCGCGCCTCGGCCAGTTGAAGGACTTCCCCATCGATAAGCTGAAGATCGCTCAGGCCTTCATGGAGGGCGGCGGCAACACCACGGTGATCCGCACCATTATCGCGATGGCGCGTAGCATGGAGATGACGGTGATCGCCGAAGGCGTCGAAACGGCCGAGCAGCTGGAATTCCTGCGCGGCCAGGGCTGCGACCAGTACCAGGGCTACTACGCCGCCTCGACGGCCCGCGCCAGCGGCCTGGCCGGCGTGCTGCACTGAACGGTCGCGTTCAGTACAGGCCGAGGCGCACCAGCACCTGGCCATGGTCCGACGCTTCCGGCCGCGCCGTGCCCAGGTGCTCGTTGAAGTAGCTGACGTCGAGCACCTCGCCGATGGCGCGGGGCGACAACCCGTTGAACTCCTCCGATACCAGCACGTGATCGATGGTCGAATAATGCCCTTCGTGCACGGTGGTGTAGTTCACGCCCGCGTCGCGCGGCCCCGCGGGGCGTTCCTCGTGGCGGCTGCGGCGGATGCGGTTGCTGTCGAACAGGCGGCCGCGCCGCTCCTCGGCTGCGCCGGCACCGAGGTTGCCGGTGCTGCCATAGGTGCCGCCGTTGCCCAGCACGATGGTGGTCGTCACCGCGTCGGCCGTGTCGTTGAAGTCGCCCAGCACGATGCAGGGCCGGCGCGTGCCGCGCATCATCTTCGACAGCAGCACCCGCAGCGCCACCGCTTCCGTGCCGCGCCACACCAGCGAGCGCAGGCTCGCCATGGCGTACTGCAGCGGGTCCTCGCCGTTGTCGCCGCCCCGGTAATCGGGCCGGCGCGATTTCAGGTGGACGACGAAGACGTCGGCGATGCGCTCGCCCGGCAGCACCACCTGCACGTGCAGCGGCGCGCGCGCGAAGCGGTCCGAATCGGGGCTGCCCGAATCGCAGGGCACGTCGGCGGGGAAGTTGGCATACATGGCCGGCGGCGCGGCCAGCGGCAGGCGCGAGACCAGCGCCACGTTGGGCGTCAGGCGCGTGGCGTTCGGGTCCGGGTCGAAGCCGGCATGCAGCGCCTCGCGGTAGTTGCGGGTGCGGGCCAATACGTCGCGCAGGGCGGCCTGCGAGAAAATCTCCTGGAAGCCGATGACGTCGGCGTCGAGTTCGTCGATTTGCCGTGCGATCCACGTGGCCTTGGCGTCGTATTCTTCCGGGCTCAGGGGCGCGAGGTTATCGTACAATTTCGCGCCCGGCGGCGCCAGGTTGCAGACGTTGAAGGTGGCAAAGCGAATTTCCTGCATAATTACGGACTCCTCTCGAAAGACCCCGGACGGCGCGGCGTGCATATGACTATGCATACGGCGCGGGCGTGCGGGACTCCCTTTTCATTACGGTTAGCGTATCACGGCATGGCAAAGAAAGAGCACATTTCAGAAACCCCCGCGACGGCCCTGCTGCGCAAGCAGAAGGTGGCCTTCTCCGAGCATCCCTATGACTACGAGGAGCACGGCGGCACGTCGGTTTCCTCGCGCGCGCTGGGCGTCGACGAGCATCACGTGGTCAAGACGCTGGTGATGCAGGACGAAGCCGCCAAACCATTGATTGTGCTGATGCACGGCGATTGCAAGGTCTCGACGAAGAACCTGGCCCGCAATATCGGCTGCAAGTCGGTTGAACCGTGCAAGCCGGAGGTGGCGCAGCGCCATTCCGGCTACATGATCGGCGGCACCTCGCCGTTCGGTACGAAGAAGGCGCTGCCCGTCTACGTCGAGGAATCGATCCTGGCGCTGGAAACCATTTATATCAATGGCGGCCGGCACGGCTTCCTGGTCGGTATCCGGCCGCAGGTTCTGGTCGACGTGCTGGCCGCGAAGGCGGTGAACTGCGCGCTGGCCGATTGATTGGCCGTGCTGTATAGTCGGCCGCCGGCCCGGCGCGGCCGGGTAAAACAATAATGAGGAATTTGGGGAAATGACTACTCTTCTGTTGACGATTGCCGCCTACCTGATCGGCTCCATCTCTTTCGCCGTCGTGGTCAGCAAGGCCTATGGCCTGGACGACCCGCGTACCTACGGCTCGGGCAACCCCGGCGCCACCAACGTGCTGCGCAGCGGCAGCAAGGGCGCCGCTATCTGGACCCTGGTGGGCGACGCCTTCAAGGGCTGGCTGGCCGTCTGGCTGACCATTCATTTCGCCGACCGCCTGGGAGCGGACGACACCACCATCGCCCTGGTGGCGCTGGCCGTCTTCCTGGGCCACCTGTGGCCCGTGTTCTTCCGCTTTGTCGGCGGCAAGGGCGTGGCCACGGCGCTGGGCGTGCTGCTGGCGCTGAACGTCTGGCTCGGTCTTGCGACCCTGGTGACGTGGCTGGTGGTGGCCTATGCCTTCCGCTACTCGTCGCTGGCGGCCCTGATCGCAGCGCTGTTCGCACCGTTCTACTACGGCCTGCTGTTCGGCGTCGAGCCGCAGTTCTTCGCCGTGCTGGTGATGAGTGGCCTGTTGATCTGGCGCCACGCCGGCAATATCGGCAAGCTGATTGCCGGCAAGGAAAGCCGCATCGGCAGCAAAGCCAAGGCCAAGGCGGAGGCCAAGGCCGAGGCCGCGCGCAAGAAATAAATGCCGGCAACAAGCAGGCGCCGGCAACGAGCGCCTTGCAATCGGCGTAGCCATCCTCATCATGCGAGGATGGCTGCCGCCGGCGGCCCTGAACCTTGAAAGGCCGCCATGGCAACTCCCGTCCGCATCGACTTCGTTTCCGACGTTTCCTGCCCCTGGTGCGTCATCGGCCTGCGCGCGCTGGAGACGGCGCTCGAGCGCATCGGCCCCGAGCTCGCGCCCGAATTCCACTTCCAGCCCTTCGAGCTGAACCCGAACATGCCCCGCGAAGGGCAGGACATCACGGAACACATCGCCGAAAAATACGGCGCCACCACGGACCAGCAGGAACAGTCCCGCGCCATGATCCGCCAGCGCGGCGCCGACGTGGGCTTTACCTTCGCGATGGACAAGCGCAGCCGCATCTACAACACCTTCGACGCCCACCGCCTGCTGCACTGGGCCGAGGACAGCGGCCGTCAGAAGGAACTGAAGCACGCCCTGTTCGAAGCCTACTTCACCAACGGCGAAGACCCCAGTGCCCACGACACGCTGCTGCGCGCGGCCGAAAAGGCCGGCCTGGACCTGACCGCCGCCCAGGCCGTGCTGGAGTCGGACCAGTTCGCCGACGAAGTGCGCACGCTGGAAAGCTTCTGGCACCAGCAGGGCATCAATTCGGTGCCGGCCGTCATCATCAACCAGCGCCACCTGATCTCCGGCGGCCAGCCCGTCGAGCTGTTCGAGCAGGCGCTGCGCCAGATCGCGGCCGAGCAATAAGGCAGGCAGGTGCCGGCATCCCCGGCCCTCACGCCCCACCGCATTTACGCTAAACTCCCCGCAAACCCACAGCACCCGGAGAAAGCAATGCCCAAAGCAGTCTGGAACGGCGCCGTCATCGCCGAAGCGGCCGACAACGAAGTCGAAATCGTCGAACACAACGTCTACTTCCCCCTCGAGCGCGTCAAGCCGGAATACCTGCAGGCCAGCAGCCACACCACCATGTGCCCCTGGAAGGGCGTGGCCAGCTACTACGACGTGGCCGTCGACGGCCAGGTCAACAAGAACGCCGCCTGGTACTACCCGACCCCGTCGGAGGCCGCCAAGGCCATCAAGGGCCGGGTGGCGTTCTGGCATGGGGTGGAAGTGAGCCTGTAACAAGGCCTCACCCCCTCAAAACCCCACCACCGCCCCCCACACCCCGCCGCACCGGTGATCCGCCTCGAACGTCGTCAGTAGCCTGACCCCGCCGCCCGAGGCCACGTCCAGGCCCAGTACCCGGTCCGGGCCCGTGAACGGCGGCCAGGCGGCGGGCACGTCGGCGCCCGTGTTGGGGTCGCCCGTGCGGGCGAAATTGCTCCAGTAGCGCGTCATGGCCGCCTGCAACTGGCGCTGCTCGTCCGTGGCCAGGTCGTTCAGCTTGTACAGGTATTGCAGGTCGTAGGAGTGGGCCGCACCCTGGGGGAAGCTCAGGTAGTACTTGCCGCTGGCCATGCCGACGGACGGGGTGGCGGTCTGATCGCGGAATTCGTACATCCACGTGCGCGTGCCTTGGGCGGCGATGCGCTGGGTCGTGCGCAGGGCCGGGCAGGCGAAGCCGACGTCCGTCGCCAGCGCCGACACGGCCAGGCTGGGCTGCAAGGCGGGATTGGCGCCGTAGTTCGCCAGCGGGTAGTGGGTCGTGACGAGCGCGTTGGCATCCGCGCCCGTGCCCGCCGTCAGGCCGGCCACCGTCGGTGCATAGCCGGCCGGCGGCAGCGCGAAGCTGGTGTTGGCCGGGTCGAGGTTGGGCGGCGCCGCGGCGGCGCGGCGGCCCGCCTCGTTGATGGCGACGTACAGCGCATACTCGTCCTGGTTGCTGCCGATAACGACGGGCACCTTGCTGTTGCCGCCGGCGGCGAAGTTGGCCTTGACGGACGCCGGCAGCACCTTGCCGTCCACCGACGGCACCATGATGGGCAGCGCCGCGTTGATGGCGCTGGCCAGCTGGGTGCGCACCACCGCGTCGGGCAGGGCGCGCAGGCAGGCCGCCGTGACGGCGCCCGGGGCGCAGCCGACGCCGGCAATGCCCGCCGCCTGCGCCGCGCGCAAGGCGTTGTCGACAACGGTGGTGCTGACGGCGGCCATCTGCGCGGCCGGTAACTGGCGGTCGTTGCCGTAGTTGCCGCTCTGGACGATGGCACGGTGGAACAGGCCTTTGGAGCCGGGTGCGGCCAGGTGGGCCATCACGGAAAAACCGCCGGCCGATTCGCCGAACAAGGTGACGTTCTCGCGGTCGCCCGCGAAGCGGTGGATGTTGTCCCGCACCCAGCGCAGCGCGGCCTGCTGGTCCATGATGCCATAGTTGCCGGCGGCGCCGTCCTGGACCAGGGCCGGGTGCGCCAGGAAGCCCATCGCGCCCAGCCGGTAAGCCACGTTGACGACGATGACGCCGTTGGCGACCAGCGGCGACGGGTCCGCATACGGCGCCGTGCCGCCCGTGTTGAAGGCGCCGCCGTGCAGGTTGACCATGACGGGGAAGGGCCCCTGCCCGCGCGGCACGTGCACGTCGACGTACAGGCAGTCCTCGCTGTCGCCCGCCAGGCGGAACGGGCTGGCGCTGGTTTGCAGACAGGGCGCGGCCGAGGCCTTCCGGTCCAATGGCGTCGTCCAGGGCTGGACCGGGGCGGGCGGCATCCAGCGGCGCTCGCCCACCGGCGGGGCGGCATACGGGATGGCGAAGTAGCTGCGCATGCCGGCGCGGTCGACGGCGCGCACTTCGCCCGCCGCCGTCAGCGCCACGTCCGGTCCCTGCGAGGGGAACTCGCGCGTCCCCGACCCGCCGCACCCGGCCAGCGCCAGGACGATGCCTGCGGCCGGCACCACCGTCTTCCATGCCCTGTCTTTCACTGTCCACCTCCATTATTGTTATCAAGCACGATGCCGGAACTGGCTGTCGCAGTGGCATCCCGTGTGGAACGATCATGCCGTGCTCGCCCGAATTTTGGAACTGGGTAAGCTCACAGGATACAAATGACGGATGCGGACATGCGCGTGGATTTTGGCAAGCTGATACTCGACGAAATGCCCGATGCCGTCATCGTCACCGAGCTCGACGGCACAGTATTGTTCTGGAGCGCGGGCGCCGAAGTCGTGTTCGGCTACAGCGCGGAGGAAAGCCGCGGGCGTACCCTGGCCGAGCTGATCGTGCCGCCCAGCGCGGACAGCACGGAGCGGGCCGTCATCTTCGACACGCTGGCGAACGGGTCGGCCAACTACGAATCGCTGCGCCGCACGAAGGACGGCACGCTGACCTATATCGACAGTTCCAGCAAGGCCGTACGCGACAAGGACGGCAAGGCCGAGTACATCCTGTGGACCAAAAAGGACGTGACGCCGCTGCGCGTGACGCGCGATGCGGCCCTGGCCGGCGCCCGCTACGGTACCTTGCTGGCTTCGATGCCGGACGCCATCATCATGGCCAATGCGTCCGGGCGCATCGTGCTGGCCAACCCCCAGGCCGACGACCTGTTCGGCTACCCCCATGGCGCGCTCCGGGGCCAGCTGCTGGAGGTGCTGATGCCGGCGGCGCACCGCCGCGCCCATGTCGAGCAGCGCGTCAACTACGCGCTGGCGCCATCGCAACGGCCGATGGGCATCGGCCGTGAGCTGTACGGCCTGCGCCAGAACGGCGAGGAATTTCCTGTCGAGATCAGCCTGTCGCCCATTGTCATGGAGGAGGGCACCCTGGTGATGAGCGCGATCCGCGATATCACCGAGCGCAAGCGCATCGAGCTGGCCCTGCAGCAGAAGAACGTGGAGCTGGCCGAGGCGGGCCTGGCGAAGGACCGCTTCCTGTCCAGCATGTCGCACGAGCTGCGCACGCCCCTGAACGCCATCATCGGCTTCACGGGCACCCTGCTGATGCAGCTGCCCGGCCCCCTGAACGAGGACCAGCTGCGCCAGCTGCGCACGATCAAGTCCAGCGCGCGCCACCTGCTGTCCTTGATCAACGATATCCTCGACATCACGAAGATCGTTTCCAGCACCCTGGAGGTCCGCAAGGCGCCGCTGGACTGCCGCCGCCTGGTGCGCGACGTGGCGGCGATGTTCACGCCGCTGGCCCAGCAGAAGGGCCTGGGCCTGCAGCTGCCGCACAGCGAGGACGACCTGACCGTCTGCACGGACGAGCGTGCCGTGCAGCAGATCCTGATCAACCTGATGAACAACGCGCTGAAGTTCACGGAGGCGGGCGAAGTGCGCGTCGATATCCGCGTCGAACGCACGCCGGACAGCAAGGAAGTCGTCATCGACGTGGCGGACACGGGCATCGGCATCGAGGCTGACAAGCTGGGCCTGCTGTTCAAGCCCTTCACGCAGATCGACCAGGGCACCACACGCCAGTTCGAGGGCACGGGCCTGGGCCTGCACCTGTCGGAACGGCTGGCGGCCGTCATCGGCGCCCGCATCGCCGTGCGCAGCCAGTTCGGCACCGGCAGCGTGTTCACGTTGCGCCTGCCGTATGCGCTGGACGAGTGCGGGCTGGCTTAGTCGACCCCGGTCACGTCCAGGGTGACGGTGAATGTACTGCCCTTGCCGGCACCGTCGCTGTGGGCGCTCACCTTGCCGCCATGCATGGTGACGATATTGCGCACCAGTGCCAGGCCGATGCCAGGCCGCCCTGGGCCCGGTCGGGCGAGCGTTCCGCTTGCGTGAACAGCTCGAACACGTGGGGCAGCAGGGCGCTGTCCAGGCCGACGCCGTTGTCGGCCACGGCAATGACGACGGAGCAGGCCTGGCGTGTCACCGTCAGCGTGATGCGTCCGCCGCGCGGCGTCTACTTGGCGGCATTGTTGAGCAGGTTGACGAAGACCTGCACCAGGCGGTTCTGGTCGCCCAGCACCAAGATGCCGCGCACCGCGCCCTCGACGACCAAGGCGTGTCCCCGGGCATCGATCAGGGGCCGCGACTGTTCCACTGCGCTGGCGACGACGGCCATCACGTCCACGCTTTCGCAGTCGAGCTGGATCAGGCCGCGGGTGACGCGCGACACGTCCAGCAGGTCGTCCACCAGCGACGTCATGTGCCGCACCTGCCGGCTGATGACGTCGCTTGCCCGGCGTACCCGTTCCTCACTGGCGCCACCCAGGCGCAGCATGTCCGCCGCTGACGAGATCGGTGCCAGCGGGTTGCGCAGCTCGTGCGCCAGCATGGCCAGGAACTCGTCCTTGCGACGGTCCTGTTCCTGCAGCGAGCCGTACAGGCGTGCGTTCTCGAAGCCGTTCGCCGCCAGCGAGGCCAATTGCATCAGGATCGATTCGTCCTCGGCCGTGAATTCGCCGTCGGCCTTGTCCGAGGCCTGGATCAGGCCGATATTGCGGCCGGTCCGGTCGACCAGCGGCACGGCCAGCCAGCCCCGCATCGGCGGGTGATTGCCGGCGTGGTCGCCGAAGCCCTTCCACGCCGGATGCGCCGTCAGCTCTTCCTGCGTCAGCCGCATCACCCCGTTGGTACGGCACACCTCTGCATAAATACCGGTGCCGTTCGTGCCGGCCGCAAAGTCCTGGTAGCGCGCGTACTTGTCCGACAGCGACACGGCATTGATCGCCTGCACCCGGCTGTCGCCTTCGGTAAGAGACACCACGGCCTGGTGTGCCTGCAGGATGTCGCGCACCTCGACCACCAGGGCCTCGGCAATTTCCTTGCTCGACAGCGCCGTATGCAGGCTGCGCGACGCCCGCGCCACCTTGGCCAGCAGGGCCGAATTGCGCTTCTCCCGCTCCAGGCGCTGGGCCAGTTCCGTTTCGGCCGTTACCTGGTCGTGGATATCGGTATTGGCGCCGATCCACTCGCGCACGCCGCCCTGGGCGTCCGTGATCGGCAGGCCTTTCACGGCCACCCAGCGGTACTGCCCGTCCGCGCGGCGCAGGCGGTAGCGGGTTTCGAACACGGCCTGCGCGGCCACGCAGGCCTTCCATAATGCGAGCGAGCCGGCACGGTCGTCCGGGTGCAGCGCGTCGAGCCAGCCGAACTCGCGCCACTCCTCGTACGTTTGACCCGTGAAGGCGCGCCAGGACGGCGAATCCTCCAGCACACGGCCGTCCGGCGTATTGGTCCAGACGATCTGCGACGTCGCCATCACGAGCGAGCGGAAGCGTTCCTCACGGATGCGCAGCGCCATTTCGGCCTCGATCCGCTCGGTAATATCCTCGTGCATCAGCATCACTTCGAGCAGGGCGCCGTCGGCATCCTTGATGGGGTGGGCGCGCGCCGTCACCCAGCGTGCCGGTCCGGCGCTGCCCAGCGCGGCCACGTCATAGCGGATCGCGGGAATCTCGACGGATTCGCCGGAAAACGCCCGTTCCAGGTGGGGCTTGATGCCGCCGGCGATGACCTGCGGGTCCGTCAGCACGTTGTAGTCCGCGCTGAGGACATGCGCCTTCAGCGCCGTGCCTTCATGGATCTGCCACAGGTTTTCCCAGGCCCGGTTGACGCGCAAGGTGCGGCCATCCGCCGCCAGGATCTGGATGCTGACGGGCGCCTGCTCGAACAGCGCCTGGAAACGTGTATCAGGGCTCGCGCGGTCGGCAAGGGGGACAGATGGAATCATGGAAGCAGGCAAGAACTGTTCAAAAGCTGGCAACGGCAGCGGCCAGGCATGATGTCACAATTCGGGAGGCGCCGCCTTAATATTGTCGGGTCCGGTGGCCGGGCCGCCGGGTCAGAAACCCATCTTCAGTCCGGCCCGCACGCCGTCGGCATTGGTGGCGCTGCCCCATTTTTTCGTCGCATTGCCGTGACGTCCCACGTTCGCGTCGATGACCGTCCTGTCGCTGACCTGGTAACGCGCCCCCACGCCGGTGTACAAGCCCGTCGCGCTTTCCTTCGCGCCCCTTCGTTGCGGCCGCCGTGGGCGATGCCAAGCTTGCCGTAGGCCTGCAGTTTGTCGGTCACGGGGACGGTGTATTTTGCCGCTACGTGGTGGCGAAGCCGCGCGTGAACAGGGCACCGGCGGTTTCCTCGGGCCGGTCGCACTTTCTTACAAGCGTCGGCGGCCGCGCGCCTTTCGGGTACCATGCCGCATGGACAATATTACCCACACTTTCGTCGGCCTCGGTGTCGGCGAACTGGTGCAGCGCTCGCTGCCGGCAGAAGCGGACGAAGCGCGCCAGCGCACGCGCCACCGCCTGCTGCTGACGGCCTGCGCCGCCGCCAGCAACTTCCCCGACCTCGACCTGTTCCTCACAAAACTGCTGCCGGCGCCGCTGGGCTACCTGCTGCACCACCGGGGCCACACGCACACCTTGCTCTATGCCTTGCCGCAGGCACTGCTGTTGCTGGCACTGCTGTGGCTGCTGTGGCCGAACGCGCGGCGCCTGCTGCGCGCCAGTGCGCCGGCCCGGCTCGGGCTGGGGCTGGCCATCGTGCTGGGCTTCGGCCTGCACCTGTCGATGGACTTCCTCAATTCCTATGGCGTCCACCCGTTCTACCCCTTCGATGCCCGCTGGTTCTACGGCGACATGATCTTCATCGTCGAACCCGTGTTCTGGGTCGCGTTCGGCGTGCCGCTGGCGCTGGCGATACCGCAGCGCGCGCTGCGCGGACTGGCGCTGGCGGCGCTGGCCGCGTTCCTGTGCGGTGCCACGTGGCGCGGCTACCTGGACTGGGGCTCGCTGGCGGCGCTGCTGCTGGCCGGCGGCGCCATTGCGGCCGTGCGCGTCACGCGGCGCCACAGCCGGCGATCGCTGGCGCTGGCCGCCGCCATCGGCATCGGCTTCATCGCCGTCCAGGGCGCCGCGTCGTCCGTGGGGCGGCAGCGTATTACCGCGGCCCTGCAGGGCATCGATCCGGCCGCGCGCGTGCTGGACGTGGCGATGACGGCCTATCCGGCCCAGCCCCTGTGCTGGGCCTTCGTCACGGTGGAAGCGAACGAGGCGGCCGGCAGCTACCGGCTGCGCCGGGGTTCGCTGAGCCTGGCGCCGGCGCTGCTGCCCGTGGCCAGCTGCCCGGCCGGCTTTGCCGATGCCGCCGCGCAGGCCACCGCCACCCCCGGTCTGGCCCTGGCGCCACCGTGGCAGGGCGAGCTGGCCACGTTGCGCCAGCTGGCCAAGACCGATTGCCACGTCAATGCCTGGCTGCGCTTTGCACGGATGCCGGCCGTCACCACGGAGGCCGCCAGCGACCTGCGCTACGCCGCCACGCCGCGCGGCAACTTCACGGCGCTGGCCATCGGCGGTGCCGCCCGCGAAGCCTGCGGCGACGTGCCGCGCTGGGGCTATCCGCGCGCCGATTTGCTGAACCCTTCGCTAAGATAAGTCCCATGTCCGCCCAGCTCCGTCCGCCCAAGGCGCCCGCGCCGCCCGAGCAATCCACCGATCCGCAGCAGCACCTCGGCAAGCCCGACGCGGGCTGGCGCGCCGAAGTGTACGAAGTCATATTCGAATCGCACACGCCGATCGGCCGCGCCTTCGACCTGGCCCTGATCGCCGCCATCCTGCTCAGCGTGCTGGCCGCCGTGCTGACCTCGTTCGAACCGGTGGCACGCGACCACCACGACTGGCTGATGGCGGCCGAATGGTTCTTCACCATCCTGTTTACCGTCGAATACGTGGCGCGCATCGTCTGCGTGCGGCGTCCGCACCTGTACATCCGCAGCTTCTTCGGCATCATCGATCTGCTGTCCATTCTCCCCAGCTGGATTTCGCTGTTCGTGCCGGGCGCCCACGTGCTGCTGGACGTGCGCATCCTGCGCCTGCTGCGCATCTTCCGCATCCTGAAGCTGACCCTGTATATCCAGGAATACAGCATGCTGGGCGCTGCCCTGATGGCCAGCCGGCGCAAGATTCTCGTGTTCCTGTCCGTCGTGTTCCTGATCGTCTTCCTGCTGGGCACCGTGATGTATGTCGTGGAGGGGCCGCAGCACGGCTTCACCAGCATCCCCACGGGCGTCTACTGGGCCATCTCGACGGTGACGACGGTGGGCTTCGGCGACCTGGTGCCGAAGACGGACGTGGGCCGCGCCATCGCCTCGTGCATGATGCTGCTGGGCTGGGGCATCCTGGCCGTTCCGACCGGCATCATCAGCTCCGAGATCGCCCACCAGCGGGGGGCGCGCCTGATGGCGGGGCGCAGCTGCCCGCGCTGCTTCACGCAGGGGCATGAGGAAACGGCGCGCTACTGCAAGCAGTGCGGCAAGGCGCTGCCGCCGCTGCAAGCCTGATGGACCGGCTGCACCTGATGACGGTGTTCGTCGCCGTGGCCGAAACCCAGGGTTTCGCGGCCGGTGCGCGCAGGCTGGGGCTGTCGCCGGCGGCCGTCACGCGCGCCGTCGCCGCGCTGGAGGAACGGCTGGGCGTGCGCTTGCTGGAACGCAGCACACGCCACGTGCGGGTGACGGACGCGGGCCAGCGCTACCTGGACGACTGCCGCCGCCTGCTGGCCGAGCTGGACGAAGCGGACGACGCAGCGGCCGGCCTGAACGCCACGCCGCGGGGCCAGCTGGCGCTGACGGCGCCCGTGCTGTTCGGCCGCATGTACGTCATGCCGGCCATCGTCGACTACCTGGGCCGCTACCCGGAGACGCAGGTGTCGGCCGTGTTCGTCGACCGTGTCACCAACCTGCTCGAAGAAGGTCTGGACGTGGCCGTGCGCATCGGCGAGCTGCCCGATTCCGGCCTGCGCGCGCTGCGCGTGGGGCAGGTGCGCCGGATGGTCTGCGCCGCGCCGTCGTATGTGGCGGCGCACGGGCTGCCCCGGCACCCGGCCGAGCTGGCCGATCACACCATCGTCGCCAGCGTCGGCGCCAGCACGCAGCCGGAGTGGCGTTTCCTGGAGGAGGGCGGCGTGCGCGGCTACCGCATGCAGCCGCGCCTGACGGTCACCAGCAACGACAGCGCCATCGAGGCCGTGCGGCAGGGGCTGGGATTGGCGCGCTTGCTGTCCTACCAGGCCGCGCCGCTGCTGGCGACCGGCGAGCTGGTGCCCGTGCTGGCCGGATTCGAGCTGCCGCCGGTGCCCGTGCACATCGTCCAGCATGCCGGGCGACATGGGGCGGCCCGGGTCCGGGCCTTTATCGACCTGCTGGCGGCGCGGCTGCGCGGCAATCCGGTCTTACAGTAAGAAAGACAATGCGTGTAGCTTTTCGGCACCGGAATTTCCGAACGGAGTGGTAATGGCATGCAAATTGCTGGTACATTGTCTGTATAGACAATTGGGGAGACCACCATGAACGAGTCCGTTCACACCAATCACAAACCGGAAGTCACGCAGCCAGCCAAGCCGCTGCGCAGCGAGCGCATGGCCGCACGGGGCGTGGATTTGCAGAAAAAGCATGTACGCACGGGGGCCATGGCCGCCGGTGGCCTGCTGGCGTTGGTCGGCCTGGCGGCCGTCCTGCTGGGCGGTTAAGGATTTCGTATTAAGTACTGCGTGCAGGACCTGGCGCCTTGCGGCGTCGTCAGACGACTTTCAGCTCGTCCAGCGGCCAGCGTGGCCGCACATTGAAGCCATAGTCCCGTTGTGCCGCCTGGGGATTGATCATCAGGCGCATGGCACCGGCAAACGCAATCATCGCGCCATTGTCGGTACAGAACTCCAGCTCAGGGTAATAGACGCGGAAACGCTTTTTCGCTGCCGCCGCATTCAATGCGGCGCGCAGCTGGCTGTTTGCGCCCACGCCACCGGCGATCACCAGCCGCTTCAGGCCGGTCTGCTTCAGCGCGGCCAGGCACTTGGCCGTCAGCACATCGACGATGGCGTCGACGAAGCCGCGCGCGATATTGGCCTTGTCCTGCTCGCATACATTGGCCGTGCCCGCCTTCTTGACGACGGTCAGCACGGCCGTCTTCAGGCCGGAAAAGCTGAAATTCAAATCCTTCGAGTGCAGCATCGGACGGGGCAGCTTGTAGGCCTGCGGGTCGCCGAACTCGGCCAGCCGGGAAATGGCGGGACCGCCCGGGTAGCCCAGGCCCAGCAGCTTGGCCGACTTGTCGAAGGCTTCGCCGGCGGCGTCGTCCACCGTCTCGCCTAGCATTTCATACTGGCCCACGCCGTCCACCCGCATCAGCTGGGTGTGACCGCCCGATACCAGCAGGGCAACGAAGGGGAACTCGGGCGGGTCCGACGCCAGCAGGGGCGACAGCAGGTGTCCCTCCAGGTGGTGGATGCCCAGCACCGGCTTGTCCAGTGCCAGGCCCAGGCTGCACGCAATCGACGAACCCACCAGCAGCGCGCCGGCCAGGCCGGGGCCTTGCGTATAGGCGATCGCGTCGATGGCCTGGGGCGCGATGGCGGCGCCCGCCAGGGCCTCTTCCAGCAGGGGAATGGCTCGGCGGATATGGTCGCGCGAGGCCAGTTCCGGCACGACGCCGCCGTATTCCTCGTGCATCGCCACCTGCGAATACAGGGCGTGGGAGAGCAGGCCCCGGTCCGTGTCATACAGGGCCAGGCCGGTTTCATCACAGGAGGATTCAACGCCGAGAACGATCATGGAAACTGCTTGCAAGTTGAGGGCAATCCGCCATTGTAATGGAAACCGGCCGGCTTCTCCGGCGCAAGCCACCGCTTGGGCCGGTCCGGTACGGGGCAGGGCGCACCGGCGCGGTGCGGTCAACCGGGCCGGCTGCGCCCCGGCGGGGCAAGCGCGCCACGGGCGGCGATGGCGCCTTGGCATCGCTCTTGCTAATTCTTGGCGGTGGGCGGCCTTGCCGCCGAAGGAGAAGCGATGCCGCAACAATGGAAACTGGTGTGTAGAGTCAAGGATATCCCCGTCGCCGGCGCCTGGCTGGTGCCGCGCGGCCTGGCGTGGCAGGAGCTGCCCGGCGTGGCCGTCTTCCGCACGGCCGACGAGCGCATCTTCGCGCTGCTCGACAGTTGCCCGCACAAGGGCGGCCCCCTGTCGCAGGGCACGGTGCTGGCCGAGCACGTACAGTGCCCCCGCCACGCGTGGAATATCTCGCTGGAAACCGGCTGCGCCGTCGCCCCCGAGCAGGGCTGCACGCGGCGCTACGCCGTCAAGGTGGAAGAGGGCAAGGTCTACCTGGACCTGCTGGAACTGAACGCCCCCGCCAGCCGCGCCGAAGCCGCCCTCGCGGGCACCTACGGCGTCGCCCCCCTCGCCGCGCTGCAGCCCTGAAGTTGCTCTTGAACGGGTGGGTCAGCCGCAGCGGTCGGTGTCAGCCACCTGATCAATGCAAGATATTTCCCCAAAACCGGTGTCAGACACCGGTTTTCGAGCAACTTCCCGCGGTGGACCGACCAATTTCGAATTCGGTGTCAGGCACCTAAATCACCTGATCCACGGCAAGATATTTCCCGAAAACCGGTGTCAGACACCGGTTTTCGAGCAACTTCCGCGGAGACCGACCGGTTTGCGGGCAATATGGCTGCCCCCAAAATCCGGGACTGTCCCGGATTTTCCTACGGACGGCGGCGCAGCTCGGCGTCGGCGGCGCGCAGCATCGTGACGGTGGTGTCCCAGTCGATGCAGGCATCCGTCACGGAGCAGCCGTATTTCAGCTCGGACAGGTCGGCCGGGATCTTCTGGTTGCCCGCTTCGATATTCGATTCCACCATCACGCCCACCAGCGACTTGTTGCCGTGCACGATCTGGTTGATCACGTCCGTCATCACCAGCGGCTGCAATTCCGGCTTCTTGTAGCTGTTCGCGTGCGAGCAATCGACGACGATATTGGCCGGCAGCTTCGCCTTCGCCAGTGCCTGCTCGGCGATGGTGACGGAGACCGAATCGTAGTTCGGCCGGCCGTCGCCGCCGCGCAGCACGACGTGGCCGTAGGCGTTGCCGCGCGTGCGTACCACCGACACATTGCCCTGGCCGTTGATGCCGAGGAAGGCGTGCGGGTTGGCAGCCGACAGGATGGCGTTGATGGCGATGCTGATGTCGCCGTCCGTGCCGTTCTTGAAGCCGACCGGGGTCGACAGGCCCGATGACATCTCGCGGTGTGTTTGCGACTCCGTCGTGCGCGCGCCGATGGCGGTCCAGGCGATCAGGTCGCCCAGGTACTGCGGCGAGATGGGGTCGAGCGCCTCGGTGGCGGTGGGCAGGCCCAGCTCGCACACGTCCAGCAGGAACTGGCGCGCCTTTTCCATGCCGACGTCCACGCGGAACGAATCGTCCATGAAGGGATCATTGATATATCCCTTCCAGCCGGTGGTGGTGCGAGGCTTCTCGAAATACACGCGCATCACCAGCAGCATGGTGTCCTTGACTTCTTCCTGCAGCACCTTCAGGCGGCGTGCATAGTCCAGGCCGGCAACGGGATCGTGGATCGAGCACGGGCCGACGACGACGAACAGGCGCCGGTCCTTGCGGTCCAGGATGTTGCGCAGGTCTTCGCGGCCCTTGGTGACCGTGGCCGAGGCGGCGTCCGTCAGCGGCAGCTTCGCATGCAGCTCGGCCGGGGTCGGCATGGCGGCGAAGGAGGTGACGTTAATATTTTCGAGGTCTGGTGCAATCATGGTTGGGTCTGCTTCTAGCGAGGTTTTCTTTCGGGGATCGAATAGTGTAGCCGAAATAATGTAAGCTGTTTGCCATGAGCACTGAAACCATCCAAAACCCCTTTGTCGCGGCCCCGTTCATCAAGGAAATCGGGCGCGGCCAGAAGGGTGCGCGCGGCATGAGCCGCGGCGACGCCCACGATCTGTACCAGGCCATGCTGGACGGCCGCGTCTCCGACCTGGAGCTGGGCGGCATCCTGCTGGCCATGCGCATCAAGGGCGAATCCGTGGACGAGCTGGCAGGCTTCCTGCAGGCAGCCGAAGCATCGTTCACGCCGCTGCGCGCGCCGGCCGGCGAATTCGCGCCCGTGCTGATCCCCAGCTACAACGGCGCCCGCAAGATGGCCAACCTGACGGCGCTGCTGGCGCTGCTGCTGGCGCGCGCCGGCGTGCCCGTGCTCGTGCACGGCGTGCCGACCGATGTCGGCCGCGTGGCGACGGCGGAAGTCTTCGCCGAGCTGGGCATCCACGCCGCCGCCTCGCATGAAGCCGCCGAAGCGGCGTTGGCGGACGGCCATGTCAGCTTCATCACCATCGACACCCTGGCGCCGAAGCTGGCCTACATGCTGTCGCTGCGCCGCGTGCTGGGCGTGCGCAATTCCACCCACACCCTGGTCAAGATCATGCAGCCCTTCGCCGGCCCGGCCCTGCGGCTGGTGTCGTACACCCATCCGGAATACCTGGAAACGCTGGGCGAATACTTCACGACGGCGGCGCCGCACGAACGGGGCGACGCCTTCCTGATGCGCGGCACGGAAGGGGAGACGGTGGCCAACGCCACCAAGGCACAGAAGATCGACTGGTTCCACCAGGGCGAACGCACCGTGCTGGTGGAGCGCCAGATGCTGGCCGAGCAGGTGCCGGTGCTACCGGAAGACAAGAGCGCGGCCGCGACGGCAGCGTGGATCAAGTCCGTCCTCGACGGCACTACCCCCATCCCCGACCCCATCGCCCAGCAAGTGGGCCACATCATCGACACCGCCCGCGCGCTGCAGGTGCGGTATCCCGGCTAAGCCGTCGGCTTAGAAGGCTGAGGCTGTGTCGACATCGGGGTCAGGCACGAAAGTCGACACGACCTGAGCCGTGACTACGCCGCAATCGTTTGCAACGGCTCACGCTGTGTCCGTGTCGGGGTCTGAGCAGGGCAATGGCCTGCAGGCCATTGCCCGCTGCGCTGGCGATGAGCAGCGCTCATCGAACCCCCAGCTACGCCCCCGATGTCGACACGAACTCAACCGTAACGCCAATCCTTACTTCGCAGCAGGCTCGCCGATAACGCCGCAGGCAATCCGGCCGCCGCCGCCGCCGAGCGGAGCGGGCGTGTCGGCGTAGTTGTCGCCGCCGGCGTGGATCATCAGCGAGCGGCCTTTCACGTCCGCCAGTTTCTTCAATTGCGGCGCGACGACCGGCTTCAGCGCGGCGCCGCTGCTGTCCACTTCCAGCGCCGGCAGGTCGCCCATGTGGCCGCCCTGGTTCGGGCCCTTGTGGGCGTTGGTGCCGTGCGGGTCGAGGTGGCCGCCGGCCGCGCCGGCCGGGGCCGGTTTGCCGTTGACGGGACCTTCATCGCAGCTGGCGTTCATGTGCACGTGGAAACCGCGTTGGCCCGGCGGCAGGCCCTGCAGCGCCGGCGTGAATTGCAGGCCGCCCGGGGTTTCGGTGATCGTCACGCTGCCGAGCGAACGGTTGCCGTCGCTGCTGGCGACGGAATGGATCGGCACGGTAATCTGGGCATGCGCCATGGCGGAAAAGCCCAGCGCGGCCAGCGCGAGGGCAAGGCGGGTGGATCGTTGCATCGTCAGCTCCTGTGGGTGTTGTTGTTAAAACAAGGCAGCATACCGCAACTGGCAAGATTGCGGTCGCGCCGGCGTGCGGCCGAAAATTGTGTGCAGCGAGCCCGCGCGCCCTCGCGTAAAATGGCAGGTTTGACCGGGGCGGATGATGGCGAAACAGTTTGATGTGGCAGTGATTGGCGCGGGCGCGGCCGGAATGATGTGCGCGGCCGCGGCCGCACAGCGCGGCAAGCGGGTCGTGCTGATCGACCACGCCACCAAGCTGGCCGAGAAGATCCGTATTTCCGGTGGCGGCCGCTGCAATTTCACGAATATCAATGCGGGGCCGGCCAACTTCCTGTCGGAAAATCCCCACTTCGCCAAGAGCGCGCTGTCGCGCTACACGCCGCAGGATTTCCTCGCGCTGGTGAAGAAATACCGTATCGCCCACCATGAAAAACACCGGGGCCAGCTGTTCTGCAACGATTCGGCCGAACAAATCATCGAGATGCTGAAGGCCGAATGCGCCGCCGGCGACGTGCACTGGCGCATGCCGGCCAAGGTCGAGTCGCTGGAGAAGACGGACACGGGCTTCCTGCTGCAGACCGACAGCGGCGAGATCGATGCCGCCGCCGTCGTCATCGCCACGGGCGGCCTGTCGATCCCGAAAATCGGCGCCACCGACTTCGGCTACCGCGTCGCCAGGCAGTTCGACCTGGGGCTGGTCGAGCCGCGCCCGGCCCTGGTGCCGCTGACCTTCGACGAAGCGCAATGGCAGCCGTTCGCTTCGCTGTCCGGCATTTCGCTGGAAGTCGACGTCGAGACCGGCTCGCTGAAGGGCCGCAAGGCCACCGGCGCGCGTTTCCGCGAAGACCTGCTGTTCACCCACCGTGGCCTGTCCGGCCCGGCCATCCTGCAGATTTCCAGCTTCTGGCTGCCTGGCACGCCGATCGTCATCAACCTGCTGCCGGAAATGGACGTGGCCCAGGTACTGATCGAAGGCAAGGGCACGATCAAGAAGCAGCTGGGCAACGTCATCGCCCAGTGGCTGCCGGCGCGCCTGGCCGAAGGCCTGCTGCAGGCCCATGGCTTCCCGCTGGACGCCCGCCTGGCCGACATGCCCGACGCGCAATTGCGCAAGATGGGGCAGGCCCTGAACGCGTGGACGTTGATCCCGAACGGCTCCGAAGGCTACCGCAAGGCCGAGGTGACGCGCGGCGGCGTCGACACGCGCGAGCTGTCGCAGCAGACGATGATGGCCAACAAGGTGCCCGGCCTGTACTTCATCGGCGAGACGGTGGACGTGACGGGGTGGTTGGGCGGCTACAACTTCCAGTGGGCCTGGGCATCGGGGATGGCGGCCGGGCTGGCGATCTGATATCATTCCGCTCCCGTTGTGACAGTTTCATCACGTTGCAACGATTCTTGATGTTAGCGGGGCAAGACAAAGCCCGACGTTTTCGGATGTGGTTTCACCGCCCGCCGGGCCGGTTTAGCGTTCACGCCTGTTGCTAGTCTGGACAAAAGCTGCTAATATCGCTGTCTTCCTAAAAACCCTCTAACGGTTTGAATTTTTACATGACCACTATTCGCCTTAAAGAAAACGAGCCGTTCGAAGTCGCCATGCGCCGCTTCAAGCGCACCATTGAAAAAACCGGCCTGCTGACCGAACTGCGCGCACGCGAGTTCTACGAGAAGCCAACCGCAGAGCGCAAGCGCAAGCTGGCCGCTGCCGTGAAGCGTCACTACAAGCGCATCCGCAGCCAGCAACTGCCGAAGAAGCTGTACTAATTTCCGCTTCGCTGCGAGCCTGCCGACGGCGCATTTCGCCTCCCGGCTCGTTTGCGTGCGTGCACACCCGCTCCGGTTCGGCCGCAGCGGGTTTTTCCTTTTGGAATCCACTTTTTGATTCCACGTTTCGATCCCACTTTTTTCGAGGTCACCATGAGCCTGAAAGCCCAGATTACCGATGACATGAAGGCCGCCATGCGCGCCAAGGAAGCCGGCAAGCTGAACACGATTCGCCTGCTGCTTGCCGAAATCAAGCGCAAGGAAGTGGACGAACAGATCGAAGTCGACGACGTGCAGACGGTCGCCATCGTCGAGAAGATGATCAAGCAGCGCAAGGATTCGATCACCCAGTTCGAGGCGGGCGGCCGTGCCGACCTGGCCGATATCGAGAAAGCCGAACTGGTCGTGCTGGCCGCCTACATGCCGGCCGGCCTGTCGGACGACGAGATCGCCGCCGAAGTAAAGGCTGCGGTGGCCGAGTCCGGCGCTGCCGGTCCCCAGGACATGGGCAAGGTGATGGCCATCCTGAAGCCGAAGCTGGCCGGCCGCGCCGACATGACGGTCGTCTCCGGCCTCGTCAAGAAGGCCCTGGTCCCCGCTTGATATTGCTGCAAAAATGGGGTCTGTCCCCATTTTCTGAGCAACGTTTCGAGAAGACTGTACCAACGTGATTCCACAATCCTTCATCTCCGACCTGCTCAACCGCGTCGACATCGTCGACGTGGTGGGCCGGTATGTGCAGCTGAAAAAGGCGGGGGCCAATTTCCAGGGCCTCTGTCCTTTCCATAACGAAAAATCGCCCAGCTTCACCGTCAGCCCGACCAAGCAGTTCTACCACTGCTTCGGCTGCGGCGCCCACGGCACGTCGATCGGTTTCCTGATCGAATACTCCGGCATGGGCTTCGTCGACGCCGTCAAGGACCTGGCGCAGAACGTCGGCATGGTCGTGCCCGAGCAGGACGACAAGATTCCGCCGGCCCAGCGTGCGCAGATGCAGGCACAGAGCATGGCGCTGTCGGAGGCGATGAACCTGGCCGCCGAGTATTACAAGACCCAGCTGCGCCAGGCGCCGAACGCCATCGCCTACCTAAAGGGCCGCGGCCTGACGGGCGAGGTGGCGGCCCGCTTCGCGCTGGGCTACGCGCCCGATGGCTGGGACAACCTGCGCACCGTGTTCCCCGCCTACGACGCCGTGGCGCTGGTGGAGGCCGGGCTCGTCATCGACAAGGTCGACGAGGAAGGCCGCCACATCAAGCGCTACGACCGCTTCCGCGAGCGCATCATGTTCCCGATTCGCAACACCAAGGGTCAGGTCATCGCCTTCGGCGGACGCATCATGGAACAGGGCGAACCAAAGTACTTGAATTCCCCGGAGACGCCTTTATTTTCAAAGGGTTCCGAACTGTATGGCCTGTTCGAGGCACGCCAGGCGATCCGCGATGCGGGCTATGTGCTGGTCACGGAAGGATATATGGACGTGGTGGCGCTGGCCCAGATGGGCTTCGCCCAGGCCGTGGCAACGTTGGGCACGGCCTGCACCACGGTGCACGTGCAGAAACTGTTGCGCCAGACCGACACCGTCATCTTCAGTTTCGACGGCGACAAGGCCGGCCGGCGCGCTGCCCGCAGGGCGCTGGAAGCCTGCCTGCCGCATGTGTCCGACGACAAGACCATCAAGTTCCTGTTCCTGCCCGCCGAGCACGACCCGGACAGTTATATCCGCGAGTTCGGCGCCGAAGGCTTCGAGCAGCAGATCAGCGATGCGATGCCGCTGTCGCAGTTCCTGCTGCGCGAGGCGGCCGGCGAGCACGACCTGGACGAACCGGAAGGCCGCGCCCGCGCCCAGTTCGACGCCAAGCCGCTGCTGCAGGCCATGACGCCGTCGGCGCTGCGGCTGCAGATCGTGCGGGGCCTGGCGTCGATGACGCAGAGCACGCCCGGCGAGATCGAGCAGTTGTTCGAGCTCAGCAAGCCGGTGGCGGCCAGCCGCAAGGCGCCGCCCCGGGGCGAGCGCGAGGGTGCCGTGGGGCTGGAGCAGAAGATCATTCGCGTGCTGGTGACGCATCCGTCGCTGGCCCAGCTGATGGACGAGGACGCGCTGGCCGCCTGCGGCCAGTTCGGCCCGGAGCAGGCCGAGCACCTGCAGCAGCTCGTGCAGCAGGCCCAGGCGCTGGGGCCGAACGGCACCTTTGCCGCGCTGGCCCAGCAATTGAAGGAGTTGGGGCCCGACTACGACGCGATCATCGGCGAAATCGCCGCCGCGCCGGAGCCGGAAATCGAAACGGAACGTCTTTGGCTGGCCGCCACCGTGCGCCAGCTGAAACTGGAACAGGTAAAGGTCGAGATTAATATCGTGATGGATGCGATTACCGCCGCCGTCTCGGCAAAACAGCCGGCCGACGTTTTGATGGCGGGCTACCGCGAATTAAAAGCACTGGAAGGCCAGCTGCTGCGCGAACAGGAAGCCGATAAGAGTTATCGCTGACGTATTTTCGCCGCTGCTCGGACGTTCCGTTTCGGCCTTGCCATTCTGGTATTCGAAAAGTGACGTGCTATAATAAAACGCTAAGTATTTGATTACTTTGGCAAGGTATTCGGTTCGAGATTTGTGTTTGTTTTCAGTGACTTAGGCTCTCGATCGGCGCCGGATGGCAGCGCCGGCGGGCGGGCCGGACAACGGTGAGACGGCGCGAGTTTCTTGTCGTCGCAAGGCGCAAAATGCCATGTCTCCAATGTCCGCTCTAGCCCCCAGGCGCAGTCATACAGTAGAATTTCTGCGATCTATGGTCGATCGTTCATGGTTGTCGTCGATCGCAGCTTGGTAGTCATACTGTAGTCGGCTTTGCAAGCCGGATCGCGCCGATGACAGCGTCAGGTCTGTCGCCGGGAATCAGCCAGCAAGAGCCGCAGTCAGGGCAGTAACAGTTTTGTAGCAGTGCCGTAGCATGGAAGGACCGTGGAAGGACCCGTGGAAGGACCCGAAAAACCGTTGCAAGCGGTAAGGTCCGGCCGGGAAATGCCGCTGATGGAGACGGATGGCGGCAGGCCGGAAGTAAAACGCGTTGGTGCAACAGGTTGGCAGGGCAATCCGAGGCGGGATATCGGCATCGTCTAACCCGTAGGGGAATCTGGCAAGACGCGCGCGCGCAAGGGCGGGTCGAACGAGGTTCCCGTAAGCAAGTCGTTGTGACATCGAAAGCGCCTGTGCCAGCAAAGAAACCTGAAACCCAAGCGGCTGCAAAGCCCAGCAATGTGACCACCAAGGCGGCCAAGACGGCCGACAAGCCGGAGACGCGTGTCGCCAACACGCCACCGGTGGTGAGTCAGACCACGGACGCCGCGGCCCTGGCCGCCATCGACACGTCCGGCTACGTGCTCCCGTCCGTCAAGGTACCGGGCCGGCGCGGTCGCAAGCCTAAGGAATTCCAGCCAGAGAACGACGAAGTCGCCGCGCTCAACGCCGTCGAGCGCGCCGAACTGAAGGCGGTCGACAAGGCCAAGGCCAAGGACCGCAAGGCCAAGGAAAAGGCCCTGCTGAAAGACGCGTTCTCGTCGGATACGGAAGCCACCGAGGAAGAGCTGGAGCGCCGTCGCCAGAAGCTGAAGACCCTGATCAAGTTCGGCAAGGAACGCGGCTTCCTCACGTATGCCGAGATCAACGACCATCTGCCCGACAATATCGTCGATCCGGAAGCGATCGAAGGCATTATCGGTACGTTCAACGATATGGGCATCGCCGTCTACGAGCACGCGCCGGACGCGGAAACGCTGCTGCTGTCGGACAATGTCGCCACCGTCACCAGCGACGACGAAGCCGAAGCGGCCGCCGAAGCGGCCCTGTCCACCGTCGACTCCGATTTCGGCCGTACCACCGACCCGGTGCGCATGTACATGCGCGAGATGGGCTCGGTCGAGCTGCTGACGCGTGAAGGCGAAATCGAGATCGCCAAGCGCATCGAGGACGGCCTGAAGGACATGATCCAGGCCATTTCCGCCTGCCCCGTGACGATCGCCGAGATCATCGCCACGTCCGACCGCATCCGTAACGACGAGATCAAGATCGACGAAATCGTCGACGGCCTGGTCGACGAAAGCGACGACCAGCCGGCTGCCGCGGCCCCACCGGCCACGGAAGACGAAGAGGACGACGAGGAAGAGGAAGAGGAAGAAGCCGAGGAAGAGGAAGAGGCCAGCCCCTCGGGCGCGGCCGCCGGCTACTCGGCCGAACAGCTGGAAGCCTTGAAGAACACGGCGCTGGACAAGTTCAACGAAATCGCCAACCAGTTCGACAAGATGCGCAAGGCCTTCGAGAAGGAAGGCTACAGCTCGAAGTCGTACATCAGGGCGCAGGAAGCCATCTCGAACGAGCTGCTGGGCATCCGCTTCACGGCGAAGGTCGTGGAAAAGCTGTGCGACACCTTGCGCGGCCAGGTCGACGAAGTGCGCCATATCGAGAAGCAGATCCTCGACGTGGCTGTGAACAAGTGCGGCATGCCGCGCGCCCACTTCATCAAGGTCTTCCCGGGCAATGAAACGAACCTGGACTGGGTCGACGGCGAAGTGGCCGCCAACCACGCCTACAGCGCCATCCTGGGCCGCAATATCCCGACCATCAAGGAATTGCAGCAGCGCCTGATCGACCTGCAAGCCCGCGTCGTGCTGCCGCTGCCGGACCTGCGCAACATCAACCGCCAGATGGCGGCCGGTGAAATGAAGGCGCGCAAGGCCAAGCGCGAAATGACGGAGGCCAACCTGCGCCTCGTCATCTCGATCGCGAAGAAGTACACGAACCGGGGCCTGCAGTTCCTCGACCTGATCCAGGAAGGCAATATCGGCCTGATGAAGGCCGTGGACAAGTTCGAGTACCGCCGCGGCTACAAGTTCTCGACCTACGCGACGTGGTGGATTCGCCAGGCCATCACCCGTTCGATCGCCGACCAGGCCCGCACCATCCGTATTCCGGTGCACATGATCGAGACGATCAACAAGATGAACCGGATCAGTCGCCAGATCCTGCAGGAAACGGGTGCCGAGCCCGACCCGGCCACCTTGGCGATCAAGATGGAGATGCCGGAAGACAAAATTCGCAAGATCATGAAGATCGCGAAAGAGCCGATCTCGATGGAAACGCCGATCGGCGACGACGACGATTCCCATCTGGGCGACTTTATCGAGGACAACAACACGCTGGCCCCCTCCGATGCGGCCCTGCACGCGTCCATGCGCGGCGTCGTCAAGGATGTCTTGGACTCCCTGACGCCCCGCGAAGCAAAAGTGCTGCGCATGCGCTTCGGCATCGAAATGTCCACGGACCATACGCTGGAAGAAGTCGGCAAGCAATTCGACGTCACCCGCGAGCGCATCCGCCAGATCGAAGCGAAGGCCCTGCGCAAGCTGCGCCACCCCTCCCGTTCGGACAAGCTGAAGAGCTTCCTGGAAGGGAACTGACCGCCGGCCCCGGCGCCCGTCACTAAAACTTGACGGAAGCGGGGCCAGCCTCTATTCTGCCGAGTTCGTTTGGTGCATCCCTGCCAACGAACCCGTGCAGGGCAGTTCCGCATCACCCTCACGCATCCGCAACACCTCAGGGCCTCTAGCTCATGCCTGGTTAGAGCAGCGGACTCATAATCCGTTGGTGCCCGGTTCGACTCCGGGGAGGCCTACCAATCAAATCAGAATCTTGGATTCCAAGGTTTAATCTGCCAATACCTGGCCATAACTGGGTATTTCAAACTTCATCGGTAACACGTTAATTATTGCTGTGTTAACCTTTAATGCTATTGTTTAGCGTCTTGGCTGGCGAGCAACGTTACCTCGGCACACTAAAGCGGATAACAATTGCAGGAACAAGAAGAAACCAATGTCTGATATACAGTTATTCCGATTAAACGGCGGGGCCGCAACCGAGATTGCTGGTTATGCTGCACCATTGGAAAAGGCACTACAGGCGCTCATTGAAGGGCAGATGGAGGCCTTTCTTGGAGTACGGTTCCTGGCAAGCGAGTATGTAACGGGGAAAACCCACAAGGGTCGTATCGACTCGCTAGGGCTTGACGAAAATGGCTGTCCCGTGATCGTCGAGTATAAGCGCCGTAGTAATGAAAATGTCATCAATCAGGGGTTATTCTATCTTGATTGGCTGCTGGATCACCAAGCGGAATTCCGATGGCTTGTGATGGAGAAACTCGGGTTGGAAACAGCCGAGCAAATCGAATGGTCCAGTACGCGGCTGCTATGCATCGCATCTGACTTTACACGGTATGACCAGTACGCCGTGCAGCAAATTCCCCGAAATATTGAGCTCATCCGTTACAAGTTGTTTGGCGACGATTTGCTGCTTCTGGAACTGGTGAACACGCAAGCTGTTGCCGACGTGGTAGCTGCGAAGCCTGCTGCGGTATTGTCATTGTCCGACGCTCATGTCCCGGCCATATCCACACCAAGCAAACCGGCAGGAAAAGACAAGCCGATGATCGACCAACTTGCCTCTGCGACTGCCGAGATCCAAACGCTCTACGAACAAACCAGATCCTTCCTGCTTGCTCTTGGTGAGGATGTCCAGGAAAAACAACTGAAGCTCTATTCCGCCTTTCGGAAACTAAAAAATTTCGCGTGTATTATCGTGTATCCCAATCGTTTGCTTGTGATGCTGAAACTTGATCCATCGACTGTCGCATTTCAGGAAAATTTCAGCCGAGACGTAAGCCAAGTCGGTCACTGGGGCAGCGGCGATGTTGAATTGTGTTTGCGCACTGCGGCCGATTTGGAGCAAGCTAAGTCACTGCTGGAGCGATGCTACCTGGAGAACTAACTGGCACTGCGAGCCAACGGCATACATTGCTGGCTCTCGCAACATGGGTATAAAGCCATACTTTCAAAGGACAGAATGCAGCGTTGCTCACCCCGAAGAAATCTCGTGATGCACAATTATGACCTGGACACCTAACGAACCTGCTAAGTGCTTATTTGCGGTTATCCTTGCATGCACGGCAATGACGTCCAGCTACGCTGCATCCAATGACCAGCTTGTAGCCGCCGCCCGCACCCAAATCGGGATGACCGTCCATTACGACGGTAGTTACCAGCGTATCGCTTATCCAAACGGCGATGTTCCGTTGGACCGAGGTGTCTGCACGGACGTTGTCATCCGCGCCTACCGTGCGCTCGGTGTCGATCTGCAAAAGCGGGTGCACGAGGATATGCGCCGCGCCTGGAAGGCATATCCGTCGAACTGGGGAATGAAGGGTCCGGATCGCAATATCGACCACCGCCGTGTGCCGAACCTGGCCACATTCTTCCGGCGACACGGCACGGCACTCAAGCCGTCAGCGCAGCCGCAGGATTACCAGGCGGGCGATATCGTCACCTGGCGCCTGCCGCAAGGGTTGCCGCATATCGGCATTGTGGCCAACGCCAGGTCGCCGTCCAGCGCGCCGCTGATTATTCACAATATCGGCGCCGGCACCCAGCTGGAGGACGTGCTGTTCGCGTTTCCGATCACTGGCCACTATCGTTACCCGGCAGCCGAATAGGCACACGTCCGCAAGCGAACTCAGCAGTTATGCGAACCCGTGATGACCGGTATCGGAAATGGTCATTGGACGCATATCGTGGCCACAGGCACAATGCACCTGTCTCCACTATTCTCCTCCAAGATAATAGTTTAAGCCCGCCACTGAGCGGGCATTTTTTTGCCTGTAGCGCCCAAAACGCCTCCCACGAACACCCGATTGCACAGATAGCAATGATGTCGCGTCGCATATACGACGGGGCGGCTTCGCCGGTACATTGACACACCGCGCACCACGCATCGCCCAACGCCGATACCCGGCACCAGGCATACATCCCTCCGGCCCTGACGCCGGTTCAAAAATCAAACCAGCCCGCACGCATGGCAATGGTCCATGGCCTCGCGTGTCCGTCTGCTCGCCTGCGCGTCTGCGCGAAAGGATTGTCGGGGCCGGCAAGCCCCTTGATGGAGAACTACTGCGTTTGCATAAAAACGAGTGCCCAAGGCACCGCTGCCCCCTCATTATTGGAGACCATATGAAAGCAAAAAGCCTGTATTTGTCCGCCCTCGTCGCCGCGGCGATGATGACCCTGTCAAGCGCGCAAGCGGCACGGCAGCAGCAACAGCAACAACAACAGCAGGACCAGCAGCAGCAAATTTCCACGACAGCATATCGCGCTTCGGTACTGCATTTCACGGGCGATCCGTCCTCCACGCAGCAGTCCTACGAATATTACGAGGACGGCGTACTGCTGGTGGGCGCGGACGGCAAGGTGAAAACCATCGGGCCGGCCGGCACGGTGCTGTCGGCCAACCAGAATGTGCAGGTCGTCGATTTGCGGGGCCGCCTGATCGTGCCGGGCTTTATCGACAGCCATGTACATTATCCGCAGACGGAAATGATCGGTTCCTACGGCGAGCAGCTGCTGGAGTGGCTCAATACGTATACCTTCCCGACCGAAAAGCAGTTCGCCAGCAAGGATTACGCGCGCAAGATCGCCAAGGTCTTCGTCAATGAATTGATCAAGAACGGCACGACGACGGCACTGGTGATGGCCACCGTCCATCCCGAGTCGGTCGACGCGCTGTTCGAGGAGGCGGCCCTGCGCAATATGCGCATCATTTCGGGCAAGGTGATGATGGACCGGAATGCGCCCGATTACCTGCTCGATACGCCGGCCACCTCATATGCCGATTCGAAGGCCCTGATCCAGCGCTGGCACAAGCGGGGCAGGGCGCTGTATGCCGTCACGCCGCGCTTTGCGCCGACGTCCACGCCGGAGCAACTGACCCAGGCAGGCAAGCTGCTGCAGGAATTCCCGGACGTGTACATGCACACCCATATTTCCGAGAACAAGGGCGAAATCGCCTGGGTGCAGGAGCTGTTCCCGGCATCGACCGGCTACCTGGACGTGTATAACAGCTTCGGGCTGTCGCGCAAGCGCTCGGTGTATGCCCACGGCGTGCACCTGCGGGACGATGAATTGGCTTCGCTGGCGCAAAGCGGCTCGGCCATCGCATTCTGTCCGACCTCGAACCTGTTCCTGGGCAGCGGCCTGTTCGACCTGCAGGCGGCGGAAAAACACGGCGTGAAAGTGGGCATGGGCACGGACGTCGGCGCCGGCACCAGTTTCTCGGCGCTGCGCACGATGGGCGAAGCGTACAAGGTGATCCAGCTGCACAAGGCGTTCACGGATAACCCGGCCGAGAAAAAGCCGCTGTCGTCCTTGAAGGCGTTTTATCTGTCCACCCTGGGCGCGGCCAGGGCGCTCGATATCGACGACAAGGTCGGCAGTTTCAAGGCAGGCAATGAAGCGGACTTTGTCGTGCTGAACCCGAATGCGACGGAGTTGATGAAGTTGCGCTCGGCGCGCGCCAGCACCATCGAAGACAAATTGTTCGTGCTGCAGACGCTGGGCGATGAGCGCACCGTCGAACGCACCTACGTGATGGGCCGGCGCCAGTAAATCGGCCTGCCATCAACGACAAAGCCCCGGCATCACCGGGGCTTTTTGTTTTTGCAGCCGGAAATTACAGCGGCGGCATCGCGTCGTTGGCGTATGGCGCGCCGGACAGCTCGAAGGCGCGGTACAGGTGGGCGCCGATGGTTTTCAGCAGGGCGGCGAACGCCGACGGAGCGGCTTGTTCTTCCAGGTGAGCGACGGCGGTATTCATGGTGAGCTCCTTCGTATGCATTGGCTTATCAGCGATGAAGCCAGTGTAGGGCCGTCCGAGTTATCTATCCAATTTTGCTTTCGGATGTTCGGCATAAGCCCACGGCATAACTGACGACGCCAGCCACCGCGATATATGCGCGGGACGCACTGCAGGTATAAGCGCAACATATATCCCCAAGGAAAATTCCCGTGGGAATTCCGATGGTTGTACCGCACAGCGAAACATGCGGCATCGTGCGACTCCAGCAGCATCCACAGCGCCGATTCCGCGTTTACATTTCGACCAGAAATGCGATATCGTAGTCAACAAATCGCTGTGCGAAATATCGTTCTGCACAGCGAAACAACTCGATAAAGGAGGCAACCCGATGAATTCCGCCGCAGGCCCCCAGCTGATCTCCCAACTGCACGACGATATCCTGCTGGTCACCATCAACAATCCACCCGTGAATGCGCTCGGCGTCGACGTCCGCCGTGGCCTGCTGGAGGCCATCGAGGCGGCCGAAGCCGATCCGGCCGTTGCCGCCGTGCTGTTGGTGGGCGCGGGACGCAACTTCATCGGCGGCGCCGATATCCGCGAGTTCGGCCTGCCGCCGCAGGAACCGCGACTGCCGGACGTGTGTGACCGCATCGAGGCCTCGTCGAAACCGGTGGTGGCCGCCGTGCACGGCGCGACCCTGGGCGGTGGCCTGGAAGTAGCGCTGGCTGCCCACTACCGGCTGGCGCTCCCGTCCGCGAAACTGGGCCTGCCGGAAGTGCACCTGGGGCTTCTGCCCGGCGCCGGCGGCACGCAACGGGCGCCACGGCTGATCGGCGCCGGGGCCGCGCTGGAACTGATGCTGAGCGGGCGCCATGTCGATGCGGCCGAAGCGCTGGCCCTGGGCCTGGTCGACCGCGTCGGCACAGGCGAGGATGTCGCGGCGGCGGGCCTGGCCTTCGTGCGCGAGCTGCTCGCCGAAAAGGCCCCCGTGCGCCGCACGCGCAACGCCAACGCGCTGGCCGATCGCGCCGCGCAGCAGGGCGCCATCGACGCGGCCAGCGCGGCCACGGCGAAAAAGTCGCGCGGCCTGTTTTCGCCATTGAAGATCGTCGACGCCGTGCAGGCCTCCTTGGACCTGCCTTTCGAAGCCGGCATGGCGCGTGAGCGCGAGCTGTTCGTCGAATGCCTGGACAGCCCGCAGCGAACCGGCCTGGTACACGCCTTCTTTGCCGAGCGCGAAACGGCCAAGTCGCCGGAGACGGCCGCTGCGCGGCCCCGCCCGATCGCCAAGGTCGGCGTGGTGGGCGGCGGCACCATGGGCGCCGGCATCGCGGTGGCGCTGCTCGACGCCGGGCTGCCGGTGACGATGATCGAGCGCGACGACGCGGCGCTGGCACGGGGCCGCGCCAATGTCGCCAAGGTCTACGACGGCCACGTCGCCAAGGGCCGCATGACGGCGGCGGCGCGCGAAGCCGTCCTTGCGCGCTGGAGCGGCAGCACGGGATATGACGCACTGGCCGACGTCGACCTGGTGATCGAGGCGGTGTTCGAGGAGATGGCAGTCAAAGAGGCTGTCTTCGCGGAGCTGGACCGCGTCTGCAAGCCGGGCGCCGTGCTGGCGACGAACACCTCCTACCTCGACATCGACCAGATCGCCGCCGGCACGTCGCGCCCGCAGGACGTCATCGGCCTGCACTTCTTCTCGCCCGCGAACATCATGAAGCTGCTGGAGATCGTCGTCGCCGCGAAAACGGCCCCGGACGTGGTGGCCACGGCCTTTGCCCTCGCGCGCAGCCTGCGCAAGACGCCCGTGCGCGCCGGCGTGTGCGATGGCTTCATCGGCAACCGCATGCTGGCCGTGTACCGCCAAGCCGCCGACCATATGATGGAGGATGGCGCCTCGCCCCAACAGATCGACCGCGCCATCCGCGCCTTCGGCTATCCCATCGGGCCCTATGAAATGGCCGACCTGGCCGGCAACGATATCGGCTGGGCCACGCGCAAGCGCCGCGCGCCCACCCGCGACCCGCGCGCCCGCTACGTGCAGATCGCCGACCGCCTGTGCGAACGGGGCTGGTTCGGCCAGAAGACGGGACGCGGCTTCTATCTCTACCCGGATGGCGCGCGCACCGGCACGCCGGACCCGGAGGTGCAGGCCGTCATCGACGGCGAGCGCATTCGCGCCGGCGTGACTCCGCGCAGCTTCACGGACGAGGAGATCGTGCGGCGCTACCTGGCAGCGATGGTCAACGAAGGCGCCAATGTCATCCACGAGAAGATCGCGCTGCGTCCGCTCGACGTCGACGTCACGCTGGTGCACGGCTACGGCTTTCCCCGCTACCGGGGCGGCCCGATGAAATACGCCGACACGGTCGGCCTGCCGAACATCCTGGCCGACATCCGCGCCTTTGCCAAGGAAGACCCGCTGTTCTGGCGCCCGTCGCCGCTGCTGGTCGAGCTGGTCGAGCAGGACCGCGATTTCGAAAGCCTCAACCACCCCGAACCACAAACCATCAAGCAACCGGAGAACGCCCATGCGTGAAGCCGTTATCGTCGCCACCGCCCGTACGCCGCTGACCAAGGCGCACCGGGGCGAATTCAATATCACGCCCTGCGCCACGCTGGCCGCCTTTGCCGTGCGCGCCGCCGTCGAACGCTCCGGCATCGACCCGGGCCTGATCGAGGACGCGGTGCTTGGCTGTGGCTACCCGGAAGGCACCACCGGGCGCAATATCGCACGACAGGCCGTCATCCGTGCCGGCCTGCCCATCACGATCGCCGGCACCACCGTCAACCGCTTCTGCGCCTCGGGCCTGCAGGCCATCGCCATGGCGGCCGGGCGCATCGTGCTCGATGGCGCGCCGGCACTGATCGCGGGCGGCGTCGAAAGCATCTCCCAGATCCGCGCGCGCGAGGGCACCGACACCAGCCTCGATCCGTGGATCCTTGAGAACAAGCCGGCGCTGTATATGCCGATGATCGACACGGCCGATATCGTGGCCGCCCGCTACGGCATCAGCCGCGAAGCGCAGGACCGCTTCTCCGCCGCCAGCCAGCACAAGACGGAAGCGGCGCAGGATGCCGGGCGCTATCGCGAGGAGATCGTCGCCTGCACGACGACGATGACGGTGACGGACAAGGACAGCGGCACCGTCTCGCACCGCGAAGTGACGGTCGATGCCGACAACTGCAACCGGCGCGGCACCACGTATGAAAACCTGGCCAGGCTGGCGCCCGTGATGGGGCCGGACAAGTTCATCACGGCGGGGAATGCGTCGCAGCTGTCCGACGGCGCCTCGGCCTGCGTGATGATGGAAGCGAAGCTGGCCGAACGTGCCAACCTGGTGCCGCTGGGCGCCTTTCGGGGCATGGCGGTGGCCGGCTGCGAGCCGGACGAAATGGGCATCGGCCCCGTGTTTGCCGTGCCGAAGCTGCTGGCCCGCCATGGCCTCTCCGTCGACGATATCGGGCTGTGGGAACTGAACGAGGCCTTTGCCTCACAGGCGCTGTACTGCCAGCAGCGCCTGGGCATTCCCGACGAACGGCTCAACGTCAATGGCGGCGCCATCGCGCTGGGGCATCCCTTCGGCATGACGGGCGCGCGGCTGGCCGGCCACGTGCTGCTGGAGGGGCGGCGGCGCGGTGCGCATTACGCCGTGGTGACGATGTGCGTGGCCGGCGGCATGGGCGCCGCCGCGCTGTTCGAAATCTTCTGAGGAACGACATGGACCTGAATTTCACCCCAGCGGAAGAACGCTTCCGCGCCGAAGTGCGCGCCTTCCTGGAACACGACGTGCCGGCGCGCCTGAAGGACAAGGTCGCCAACGGCAAACGGCTGGACAAGGCCGATACGGAGCAGTGGCACGCCCTGCTCAACGGGCGCGGCTGGCTGGCCAACCACTGGCCCACCGAGTTCGGTGGCCCGGGTTGGACGGCTGTCGAGAAATTCATCTTCGAGCACGAATGCGCCGTGGCGAACACGCCCCGCATCGTGCCCTTCGGCGTGAACATGCTGGGCCCCGTGCTGATCAAGTACGGCAGCGCCGCCCAGCAGCAGTACTGGCTGCCGCGCATCCTGGACGGGTCGGACTGGTGGTGCCAGGGTTACTCGGAACCCGGCGCGGGATCGGACCTGGCGGCCGTGCGCACCACCGCCGTGCGTGGTGTCGACGCCGAAGGCGAGCACTACATCGTCAACGGCCAGAAGACGTGGACCACGCTGGGGCAGTACGCCAACATGATCTTCTGCCTGGTGCGCACGGATAGGGAAGCGAAGAAGCAGGAGGGCATCAGCTTCCTGTTGATCGACATGGCCTCGCCCGGCATCGACATCCGGCCCATCATCACGCTCGACGGCGAGCACGAAGTGAACGAGGTGTTCTTCACGGACGTGCGCGTGCCGACGGCGAATCTGGTGGGCGAGGAAAACCGTGGCTGGAACTGCGCCAAGTACCTGCTGACCTATGAGCGCACCAATATCGCCGGCGTCGGCCTGTCCGTGGCGGCGCTGGAGCGCCTGAAGCGCGTGGCGGCGAGCACGCAACGGCACGGCCGCCCGCTGGCCGACGACCCGGCCTTTGCGGCGCGCATGGCGCGCGTCGAAATCGACCTGGAGAACATGAAGACCACCAACCTGCGCATGATCGCCGCCGTCGCCGGGGGCGGCGTGCCGGGCGCCGAAAGCTCGATGCTGAAGATCCGCGGCACCGAGATCCGGCAGGAGATTCTGTCGCTGACGCGCCGTGCCATGGGCGTCTACGCGCGCCCGTTCAAGCAGTCCGCGCTGGAGGCGGACTACGACGGTCCCCAGGTCGGCCCCGCCTTCGCGCACGCCGCATCGGCGCAGTACTTCAACAACCGCAAGCTGTCGATCTTCGGCGGCTCCAACGAGATCCAGAAAAACATCATCGCCAAGATGATCCTGGGACTGTGAGGCAGAGATGAACTTCGAACATACGGAAGAACGGCGCATGCTGGCCGACACCCTGGACCGTTTCGTGGCCCAGCAATACGGCTTCGAGGTGCGCAACCGCATCGCCGCCTCCAGCCGCGGCTTTTCGCCGGACATGTGGGGCCAGTTCGCGGAACTGGGCGTGATCGGCGCCCTGTTCGGCGAGGAGGACGGCGGCTTCGGCGGCGCCGGCTTCGACATCGCCGTCGTCTTCGAGTCGCTCGGGCGCGGCCTCGTGCTCGAACCCCTGCTGGGCAGCGCCGTGCTGGCCGGCAGCGCCATCGCGCATGCCGGCAGCAACGACCAGAAGGCACAGCTGGCCGGCATCATCGACGGCAGCGTCATCGCCACCCTGGCGCACGACGAGCCGGACACCCACTACGAGCTGGCCCGCGTGCAGGCCACGGCGCGGCGCGACGGCGAAGGCTGGGTGCTGGACGGCGCCAAGGCCGTCGTGCCGCATGGCGAACACGCGAACCTGTTCGTCGTTTCGGCCCGCACCGCCGGCGCCGTCGACGACGAGCGGGGCATCTCGCTGTTCCTGGTGCCGGCCGGCGCCGCCGGGCTGTCCGTGCTGGGCATGCCGACGATGGACGGCGGCCGCGTGGCCGAGCTGCGGCTCGACGGCGTGCGGCTCGACGCCCACGCCGTGCTGGGCGAGGAGGGCGGCGGCTACGCCACCCTGGAACACGCGGTGGGGCGCGGCGTGCTGGCGCTGTGCGCCGAAGCGGTGGGGGCGATGGAGGCGGCCAAGGCCGCGACCCTGGACTACCTGCGCACGCGCAAGCAGTTCGGCGTGCCGATCGGGAGCTTCCAGGCGCTGCAGCACCGGATGGCGGACCTGCTGCTGGAAATCGAGCAGGCCCGCTCGGCCGTCATCAACGCCGCGGCTGCGCTGGACGCGCCACGCATCGCGCGCGAGCGGGCCCTGTCGGCCGCCAAGACCAGCATCGGCCGCATCGGCACGCTGGTCGCCGAGGAGTGCATCCAGCTCCATGGCGGCATCGGCATGACGTGGGAACTGCCGCTGGCCCACTACGCCAAGCGCCTCGTGATGATCGATCACCAATTGGGCGACGAGGACCATCACCTGGAGCGCTACATCTCGCTCGGGCGGATCGCAGCTTAACGATAAGGAGAAAGCATGTCGCTGTTCGATTTGAAAGGCAAGGTCGCCGTCATCACGGGCTCGTCGCGCGGTATCGGGCGGGCCATCGCCGGCCGCATGGCGGAACAGGGCGCCAGGGTGGTGATCTCGTCGCGCAAGCTGGTGGCCTGCAAGCAGGCGGCGGACGAGATCAATGCGCTGCACGGCGAAGGCACGGCGCTGGCGGTGGCGGCGAACATCTCGTCGAAGGAGGACTTGCGCCAGCTGGTCGAAGCCACGAACGCCGCCTTCGGTGCCATCGACATCCTCGTCTGCAATGCCGCCTCGAACCCGTACTACGGGCCGATGGCCGGCATCGCCGACGAGCAGTTTCGCAAGATCCTCGACAACAACGTCATCGCCAACCACTGGCTGGTGCAGATGGTGGCGCCGGCGATGATCGCGCGGCGCGACGGCGCCATCATCATCGTCTCGTCCATCGGCGGCCTGCGCGGCTCGCCCGTGATCGGCGCCTACAATGTGTCGAAGGCGGCCGATATGCAGCTGGCGCGCAACCTGGCGGTGGAATTCGGCCCGCACAATGTGAGAGTCAACTGCATCGCCCCGGGCCTGATCCGCACCGACTTCGCCCGCGCGCTGTGGGAAGACCCCGAGCGGCTGCGCCAGGTCAACGAAACGGCCCCGCTGCGCCGCATCGGCGAACCGGACGAAATCGCCGGCACCGCCATCTACCTCGCCTCCCGCGCCGGCAGCTTCGTTACCGGCCAGACCATCGTCGTCGACGGCGGCGTGACCATCTGAATCCGCTTCTTCCCAGTCGACACCGATGTTGCCCGGAAACCGGTCGGTCCGCCGCAGCGGTCAGACACCGGTTTTGAAGCAACATCGTCGACTGTTCATTCGGTGTCAGACACCTAATTCTTGCTTTATGATTCCACCGATGTTGCCTGAAAACCGGTGTCAGACACCGGTTTTGAGGCAACATCGCCGACTCATGTGTCTGGTACCGGGATTGCGCACGGTCAGCGGAACAGCGAAGCCAGGAAAGCCCGCAGGCCGCCGGTGGGTTTGCCGCCGCACAGCCGTTCGAGGTCGTCCTCGCTGCCGAAATACAGTGTGGAAGGGGCGACGCCGAGGCGCTGACCGGTGCTGCGTGTTTCATCGACGGTGCTGGGCGTCCAGACTTCGCGCAAGCCGGCGATGTCCATCGCGTCGAAATCGGCCTTGCCCAGTGCCCACAGCTCGATTGCAGGACAGGCCGCCGATGCCTTGCGGCCTTGCTGCGCCTGCTCGTAGCGGGCGAAAGCCTGGTGATATGACTGGTCGATGCCGACCTGGCGGTAGAAGGCCTGCTCGCGGCGGACGATGGCCGCCAGCCTGGCTGGCGCGGTGGCGTCGACGGTTTGCAGCTTTTTCGCCGCATCGATGCCGCCGACTTCGGTCATGCCATTGGCCCCATGGTATTGGTAGCGCAGGCCATGGATCGCCACCAGCGATCCTGGCAATACGCTCTTCGTCACGGCGCCCGTGAACAAATAGTTAGCGCAGGCGGAGAAGCAGCGGCCGGCCACGACGACATGCACCCGCTTTTCGCGCAGGTACAGTGCCAGGTCGATGGCCGACGTGACATCGCCGCCGATCGAATCGATATACAGGGTGCGGATCGGCACGCGTGCGCTGCCGATGCGGCGGATACTGGCCACGGCATTGCCGTCGATCGCTCCGACCAGCGCTACCGTGCCTTGGCCGCCCCTGTCCACCACGGCGCTGGCTTGCCCGGTCACTGCAGGGAACAGCTGCGACAACGGCACCGGCTGCTCGCCCGCGAAAGCGAGGGAGCAGCCGGCAAGCAGCAGCGGCGCGAAGCGGCGCTGGATCAGGCTTACTTCGCCGCGTTCAGCGCCCGCAGGAACTGCCCCTTGATCTTGCCCCCTTCGACCACGCCGATGATGGTGTTGGCCACCGTGCCGCCCTTGGCGTCGAGGCCTTCGATGTCGTTCGGGTTGTGCTCCGGCGGCAGCGTCTTGAAGGCCTGGTCCATCTTGGCGCGGATGGCGGCGGCGTCGCTGACGGTGCCGGCCAGCTTCATGGCAGCCACGGTGGCGTGGACGGCCGAGTAATTCAGGCTGATTTCGCTGCTGGGGTCCTTGCCTGGATTGGCCTTGCGGTAGCGGGCCGTGAAGGCGGCCGGTTCCGGGCGGTCGTCGCCGGAGACGGGCATGACGCCGACCGAGCCTTCCAGCGGTGCCAGGCCGCCCACCACTTTCGCCATCTCGTCGATCTTGGCCTGGTCGATGATGATGAAGCCGCCCTTGAAGCCCAGCTCGCGCGCCTGCTTGGCCACCAGTGCCGTCGGCTCCGACGCGCCGCCGATGAACAGCACGTCCGGCTTGGCCTGGATCACGCGACTGACGCCGCTGTAGAAGTCCGTGGCCTTGTTGTAGCTCATTGGGTTCTCGGCCACCACCTTGCCGCCGGCCGCCTCCCAGGCCGGCTTGAACGCGGCCGCCCAGGCCTTGGCGTAATCGTGGTCGGCCGCGGCCAGGGCCACGTTCTTGCCGTGGCGCGTCATCATCGCCTTCGTGAACGGGCCGATATAGCCGGTGAAGTCGGGCGGGATGCGCACCGTCAGCGTGTTGCCCCGTTCCGTCGCCTGCGGCAGGCTGGTATAGGCCAGCAGCAGCACCTTCGATTTCTCGTTGAAGGCCTGCACCGCGAAGATGCCACCGGAGTGGGGTACCAGCACGGCCGCCGTCTTGTGCTGCTGGACCAGGCGCTGCACGTTGATGCCCGTTTCGCTGGGGTTGTACTTGTCGTCCAGCGCGACGATTTCGAGCTTGTACTTCTTGCCGCCGATGTCGAGTGGCTTGGCGTTGATCTCGGCGGCGGCCATCTGCATGCCCGACAGGACGTTCTTGCCGTACAGGGCGGCGCCGCCGCTCAGGGGGCCGGAAAAGCCGATCTTGATGACTTCCTGCGCGTGGGCGCCGCCGGACAGCAGCAGTGCCGCGCCGGCCAGCATCGTGAGGCGGATGGTTTTACTAGCTTGGTTCATATTGTCTCCTGTGGTTTTATGGTTTTTTGCGTGGCGCGCCTCATGCGCCGATATACGCCTTGCGGACCTGCGGGTTGTTCAACAGCTCGTCGCGGCCGCCTTCCATGACGATGCGGCCCTGCTCGATCACATACGCGCGGCTGGCGATGTTCAGCGCCGCGTAGGCGTTCTGCTCGGCCAGCAGCACCGTCGTGCCGGCCTTGTTGATGCGGGCGATGATCTCGAACATCTGCTTGACCACCAGCGGGGCCAGGCCCAGCGACGGCTCGTCCAGCAGCAGCGCCTTGGGGCGGCCCATCAGCGCGCGGCCGATCGCCACCATCTGCTGCTGCCCGCCGCTGAGCGAGCCGGCCGGCGTCTCGCGCTTCTCGTGCAGGATGGGGAACAGCTCGAACACTTCGTCCAGCGTGCGCTTGACGCCCTTGCTGTCGCGGCGGTGGACGTAGGCGCCCAGGGTCAGGTTCTTCAGCACCGACATGCCGGGGAACAGCTTGCGCCCCTCGGGACAGTGCACCAGGCCGTCGGCCACGATCTGCGACGGCTTGCGGCCCACCAGCTCGTGCGCGCCGAAGCGGATGCTGCCGGACGACGCCCGGTTCAAGCCGCTCATCGTCAGGAAGATCGAGCTCTTGCCGGCGCCGTTCGATCCCAGCAGCACCACCAGTTCACCGTCGTCGGCGTGGATGCTGACGTCGTGCAGCGCGCGAAAGCTCCCGTAGGAAAGCGATACTCGGTCGAGGCTAAGCATATTCGGTCCCCAGGTAGGCTTCGATGACGGCCGGATTGGCGCGGATCTCGGCGGGCGTGCCTTCGGCGATCTTCTCGCCGTAGTTCAGCACGAGGATGCGGTCGGCCAGGTTCATGATCATGTCCATCTTGTGTTCGATCAGGCACACCGTCAGGCCGCTCTTCGCCATCTTGCGGATCAGCTGTGCCAGCCCATCGGTTTCCTCCGGATTGACGCCGCCGGCCGGTTCGTCCAGCAGCAGCAGGGTGGGATCGGTGGACAGGGCCAGCGCGAAGGCGACGCGCTTGCGCTCTTCCTGCGAGATGTCGCCCGCGACCCGGGCCTCCAGATGGGACAGGCCGACGAAGTCCAGCGCGGCCCTGGCTTTTTCGCGGCAGATGCGTTCCTCGTCGCGCAGCCGCCTGGTACCCAGGATCACGTCGACCAGGGTCGAACGGGTGCGCAGCCGGTGGCCGACGATCAGGTTGTCCAGCACCGTCGCCGTGTCGAACAGTGCCGTCGTCTGGAAGGTGCGGGCCATGCCGAGGCGGGCCGCCTGGTCCGCGCGCAGGCCTGTCACGTCGCGGCCGTCGAACAGCACCCGTCCCGACGTGGGGCGGATGGTGCCGCTGACCAGGTTGAAGAAGGTGGTCTTGCCGGCGCCGTTCGGGCCGATGATGGCGTTGATGGTGCCGCGCGCGAAGCTGGCGCTGACGTCGTTGACGGCCGTCAGTCCGCCGAAGCGCTTGCTGAGCGATTCGATTTCAAGCATGGCGTGCTCCCTTTTCCCGTGGCACGGCGGCCAGGCGCGGCGCCGGCGTCGGGGTGATGGCCGACTGGGCCGCCTTCCTGCGCTGGCGGTTCAGCCACGTGCCGACGATCCCGTGCGGCAGGAAGATCACCAGCAGCACCAGCACGGGGCCGAACACGACGAAGCGGTACTCCTGCAGGAACTGCAGGTACTGCGTCAGCCACGGCACGGCGATGGCGCCCAGCAGGGGGCCGGACAGGGTGCCGATCCCGCCCACCAGCATGTACATCGTCATGTCGAAGGTATGTTCGACGCCGGCCACGCCGGGCCCCAGGAAGCGCACGTAGCCCGCGTACAGGCCGCCGGCCATCCCGGAGAAGAACACGGACAGCATGAAGGCCAGCAGCTTGTTGCGCATCAGGTCGATGCCCAGCGCCTGCGCCAGCTCGTCGCCGTTGCGGATCGCCACGAAGGTGCGGCCCAGCAGCGAGTGGACGATCCGGTGCATGATCCACAGGCTGGCGACGAGGAAGAACAGCACCATGTAGTACTGCGTGCGCGGCTCGGAAAAGTCCAGCGGCCCGATCGACTCCGGCGCGGGAATGCCGACGATGCCGACGGTGCCGTGCGTCAGGCTTTCCCACTTCTCGATCAGCAGGAACATGATGTAGCCCACGCACAGCGTGAAGATCGAGAAGAAGTGCGTCTTCAGGCGCAGCGACACCAGCCCGACGAAGAAGCCGATAAAGGCCGACACGAAGCCGGACAGGGCGAAAGCGGCCCAGAACGGCACGCCATGGTCGACCGTCAGGATGCCGACGGTATAGGCGCCGACGGCCATGAAGCCGCTGTGGGCCAGGTTGAACTGGCCCGTGTAGCCCGTGATCAGGTTCAGGCCCACGGTGGCGATGGCGTAGATGTAGGCGGTCGACATCACGGTGAGGTGGTAGTCGTTGCCGGCCATGAAGGGGAAGGCCAGCGCCAGCAGCAGGAGCAGGCTCCAGCCGGTTCGTGCGTTCACGAGTTTCATCAGTGGGCTCCCCGGGCGAACAGGCCTTGCGGCCGCACCGACAGGATCAGCACCAGCAGCGCGAAGGCGATGATGTCCTTGTAGTCGGTCGAGATATAGAAGGCCCCGAAGGCTTCGGCGAAGCCGATGATCAGGCCCCCGACGATGGCGCCGGGCACGCTGCCCATCCCGCCCAGCACGATGATGACGAAGGCCTTCGTGATGACCAGGTGGCCCATCGACGTGTAGACCAGGTTGATCGGTGCGTACAGCACGGCGGCCATGCCGGCCAGCGCGCCGGCAATGGCGAAGGTCAGCATCGCCACGCGGTTGGCGTCGATGCCCACCAGGGCCGCGCCCTCGCGGTTCTGCGCCATCGCGATGATGGTGGCGCCGGTGACGGTCTTCTTCAGGAACAGCTGCAGCAGCACGACCAGGCCGAAGGCCGCGCCGATGATCAGCAGGCGCTGGGCCGGCAAGGTCAGCGAACCCAGTTCGACGATCTGCGTGTAGGGCGTGTCCATGCGGTGGAAGTCCGCGCCCCACAGCGCCTGCGCGCCCGCTTCCAGGAACAGCAGGATGCCGATCGAGGCGATCATGTGGTGCAGGTAGGGCGCCTTGCGCAGCGGGTGGAATACGAGCCGCTCGGACAGCACCGAGATCAGCGCCACCGTCACGGCGGCACCGGCCATGCCCCACCAGTAGTTCAGGCCCATGCGGTTGATCAGGAAGAAGGCCGAGTAGGCACCCGCCATGTAGAACGCGCCGTGGGCGAAGTTCGGCACGTGCAGGATGCCGTAGACCAGGGTCAGGCCCAAAGCCACCAGGCTGTAGACGCCGCCCAGGGTCAGTCCGTTCAGGACTTGTTGCAGGAAGAGCTCCAAAATTGTCTCCGTTGTTTTAGCGGGCGTCGAGGCCCTGGTGTTTTGGATGCTGCCGGCACTGCGGTGGAATCAGTCGAACATGATCACTCCCCGTGCGTTGCGGCCTTCGGCCAGGTCGGCGAAGGCCTGCGGCGCCTCGTCGATGCGGTAGCGGCGCGTGATCAGCTCCGCCAGCTTCAGGCGTTTTTCGCGGTACAGCGCCAACAGGCGCGGGAAGTCCTGGCGCGGCCGGGCCGAGCCGAAGTAGCTGCCCGTCAGCGTCTTTTCCTCGAACGTCAGACTGCCGGTGCGGATCGTCGTCATATCCTTCGGCGCGGCCACGCCCACCACCACGGCCTTGCCCCCCTTGGCCAGCACGCCGTAGGCCTGGGCCACGATTTCGCCCTTGCCGACGCACTCGAAGGCATAGTCGGCGCCGCCGCCCGTCAGCTTGCGGATGGCCTTGACCAGCTCCGGCGTGGCGCTGTTGATGGTGTGGGTCGCGCCGAACTCGCGCGCCAGCTCCAGCTTCGTGTCGGCCATATCGACGGCCACGATCATCGCGGCGCCGGCGATGCGGCAGCCCTGGATGGCGTTCAGGCCGACGCCGCCGCAGCCGAATACCACGGCAATCGACCCGGCTTCCACCTTGGCCGTGTTGACGGCCGCGCCGACACCCGTCATGACGCCGCAGCCGACCAGGCAGGCGTGGTCAAGCTGCACGTCGGGTGCGATCTTGACGACGTTGTCGACATGGAGGGTGGCGTATTCGGCCATCACACCGCAGCCGGAGAAAACGTTGATGGGCTGGCCGTCCAGGCCGAAGGTGCGCACCGAACCGTCCGGCAGCGAGATGGCTGCCTTGGCGGCCTGGTCGCACAGCTGCGGGCGGCCCGTCTGGCAATAGCGGCACTTGCCGCACATGCTGACGAAGGAGCTCAGTACATGGTCGCCCAGCGCGAAGTCCGTCACGCCTTCGCCCAGCGCGACGACGACACCTGCGCCTTCGTGGCCCAGCACCAGCGGCGCGGGCATCGGGATGGTGCCGTTGGTGGCGGAAAGGTCGCTGTGGCAGATGCCGCAGGCGGACATCCTGATCATCACTTCGCCGCGGCGCGGATATTCGACGTCGATGTCTTCCACCACGACGCTCGCGCCGGTGGTGCGGCACAGGACAGCCCTGGCGCGCTGGTAACGGGTCTCTGGCATGGGGGCTCCTTTCAGGCGGCCTGTTTGCATTGCAGGGATTTGTATTCGAGGAATTCGTCCAGGCCGTAGCTGCCCAGTTCGCGCCCGTTGCCGGACTGCTTGTAGCCGCCGAATGGTGCGCTGCCGTTGAAGGCACCGCCATTGATGTCGACCTGGCCCGTGCGCAGCCGGCGTGCCAGGGCGATCGCCCGCTCGTCGCTGCCGGCCCAGACGGCCCCGCCCAGGCCATACGGCGTGCCGTTGGCGATGCGCACGGCGTCTTCTTCGTCGCGGTAGGTCAGGATGGACAGCACGGGGCCGAAGATCTCCTCCTGGGCGATGGTGCTGTCCGGGGCCACGCGGCCGAACACGGTGGGCTGGACATAGAAGCCGTTTTCCAGGCCGGCCGGCGCTTCGGCGCCGCCGCACAGCAGCTCGGCGCCTTCCTCGATGCCTTGGCGGATATAGCCGCGCACGCGCTGCTGCTGGGCGCTCGACGCGAGCGGCCCGAGTCGCACGCCCGGCTGCAACGGGTCGCCCACCGTGAAGGCGGCGGCGCCCTGCACGGCCAGGCGCGCCGCTTCGTCGTACAGCGCTTCCGGTACCAGGAGCCGCGTGTGGGCCGAGCAGGTCTGGCCGCTGTTGAGGAAGCAGGCGCTCAGGGTGCTTTTGATGGCGGCGGGCAGGTCGGCATCCTCCAGCACCACGGCCGCCGATTTGCCGCCCAGTTCCAGCGCCACGCGCTTGATGGTTTCGCCGGCGACGGCCGAGATGCGGCGCCCAGCATCGGTCGATCCCGTGAACGACACCATGTCGACGTCCGGATGGCGCACCAGCGCCTCGCCGATGGCCGGGCCGTAGCCCGTGACGAGGTTGAACACGCCGGGCGGCAGGCCGGCCGCTTCGATGACTTCGGCCAGCACGAAGGCATTCAGCGGCGCCACTTCGGAGGGCTTCAATACGACGGTGCAGCCGGCCGCCAGTGCCGCGCCCACTTTCGCCGCGATCTGGTGCAGGGGATAATTCCACGGCGTGATGCAGGCCACCACGCCGACCGCTTCGCGCAGCACGCGCGAGTGGCCCACGGTATGCTCCCATTCGGTCTGCCGGGCCAGCTTGGCGTAGCTCGCGAAGATGGCGACGGGTGAGCCGACCTGGATGGCGTTCGCCAGTTTGATGGGCATGCCCACTTCGCCTGCGATCAGCCGGGCCAGTTCGTCGCTGCGTTCGCGCAGGCCGTGGGCGATGCGGTCCAGGTAATCGGCGCGGATGTGCGGGGCGGTGGTGCTCCAGCCGTCGAAGGCGGCGCGGGCCGCCTGCACGGCGGCGTCGGCATCCTTGGCATCGCCTGCCGGTACGCGGCCGATCGGGTTGCCCGTGGACGGCTGGATGACGTCGATGGTGTCAAGCGTTTGCGGGCTGACCCACTGGGAAGCGATAAAGAATCGATCGTGAACGATCTGTGTTTCCGGCATGCTGCTGACTCCTGGATGCATGGTCGGGAGACCACGGGCTATTCGGAACAACGGTTTTGCTATGCGAAACAACGTGATGTAAAATGGAATAAAAAAAGAATACGATACTTTTGCATCGTCGGCAACGATTTGTTGCCGGCAGCGTCGGCGGCGCAGGGCGGCCAACGTGCTGGAAGAGGGGTTCGCGAGTGGGGCGGTCGCGACGTCGTGTTTCAATTTCGCTGCACGCCGCCCAGTGTGCCACTGTTGCCGCCCCGCCGGAAGGGGCGGTGCGCGCGGTCCATCATTTCAACCTGGAGCATGCATGCAAGCTGACGAGAACAAGGAACAACAAGACGGCGCGGACAATCCGGCGCAGGAGCCCGACGAGGCACGCAATCCGGAAGACCGCTATTACATCACGGCGCTGGCGCGCGGACTGGAAGTGCTGTCCTGCTTCCGCCGGGCCGACAAGGGCCTGACCAACCAGCAGATCGCCGAGCGCTGCGGCCTGCCGAAATCGACCGTGACGCGGTTTACCTACACCCTGACCAAGCTGGGTTACCTGACCCAGGAAAACGGCGGGCGCTACATGCTGGGCACGGCCACCCTGGGCCTGGGCAGCGCGATGCTGGCGCGGCTCGACATCCGCCAGCTGGCGCGACCGATGATGCAGGAGCTGGCCGAGTTCTCCGGCACGACGGTGTCGATCGCCATGCGCGACCGGCTGTCGATGATCTACGTGGAAGTGTGCCGCAGCACGGCGGCGCTGGCGCTGGCGCTGCAGGTAGGCTCGCGCCTGCCGATCGCGGCGTCGGCCATCGGCCGGGCCTATCTGGCGCGGGCGTCGGAACAGGAGCGCAAGGATATCCTCAGCCGCTCGATGGAGCTCGACGAGCTGGCCCACAACAACCTGCGCCGGGGCCTGGAACAGGGCCTGCGCGACTACGAGCAGTACGGCTGCGCCACGTCCTTCGGCGACTGGCAGCCGGACGTGAACGGCATCGCGGTCGGCTTCATGCCCATCGGCGGCAGCCAGCTGATGTCGATGAACTGCGGCGGGCCGTCGTCGAGCGTGTCGAAGGAATTTCTGCTGGACGAAGTGCGGCCGCGGCTGATCGAGATCGCCGCGCGGCTGGAATCCTGAGCCCTCAGTAGCCCGCGGCCAGCTGCTCCGGCGTGAGCGGCTGCATTACGGCGAACACGCCAGTGGCGCGCAGCAGCCGCTTGCCGTCCGCTTCCAGGTGGCAGCCAGCGAAGGCCACGCGCCCGCCGACGCGCTCGACCTGCACGTGCGCTTCGACCCAGTCGCCGGGCCGCGCCGCTTCCAGGAAATCGGTCGTCAGGCTGACGGTAACGAAGGACTGCCTGCCCTCGCACCAGATGGTCAGGCCGATGCCCAGCGCCGTGTCGGCCAGGCTGGCCAGCAGGCCGCCATGGGCAATGCCGCGCATATTCGTGTGCCGCTGCTCGACGCGCAGCGCGATGACGATGTCCTCACCGTGGCGCCGGTAATACAACTCGCCCAGGCCCGCCACGAACGGGCCACCCCGCTTGATGCGTTCAAAGCCCGGCGGCACGTCAAGCATTTGTTCTTCTTGTTCCGTCATCCCATCCCCTCGTCATGGCGCCTTCAGGCGCGTTCTGCGTAGTGAAACCGACCGCCGTGCCGGTCGATGTCGCCCGAATGTCAGCCTGTCATGGTGCTATCCGGGCGCCTCAGCCTAATGATTCTCCAATCCGTGGTTCAGTTTACATTATTTTGCTGCTACACTGATCTGCAATGAAACACGGTTTCGCACAGCGGTTTTAATCCTCAACGTCGAACAAGGCGGCTCGATGATTTCTGAAGCATTGCACCGTCCGGCCGGGCACGCCGGCAGCGCGCTGGACGCATTTCTCCGCCGGCACCTCGGCGAGTTCGCCGGCGGCGCCAGCGTGGAGCGCCTCAACGGCGGCCAGTCCAATCCCACCTTTCTCGTGACCGCCGGCAGCCGGCGTTGCGTGCTGCGCGCCAAGCCGCCCGGCCACCTGCTGCCGTCCGCCCATGCCATCGAGCGCGAATACCGCGTGATCGCCGCACTGGCCGGTTCCGGCGTGCCGGTGCCACGTGCGCTGGCGCTGTGCGAGGACCCGTCCGTGTTCGGCACGCCGTTCTACCTGATGGAGCATGTCGAGGGCCGCATCCTGCGCGACCCCGCGCTGCCCGGCATGGCGCCAGGCGAACGCGCGGCGATGTACGACGAACTCAATCGCGTGATCGCGGCGTTGCACCGCGTCGACTACACGGCGCTGGGCCTGGCCGACTATGGCAAGGCGGGCAACTACATGGAACGCCAGGTAGCGCGCTGGACGCGCCAGTACCGCGCCGCCGAGACGGAGACCATCGACGCCGTCGACCGGCTGATCGCCTGGCTGCCGGCCCATATCCCGGCGCAGGACGAGACCCGCATCGTGCACGGCGACTTCCGCATCGATAACGTCGTGTTCCATCCCACCGAGCCGCGCATCCTGGCGGTGCTGGACTGGGAGCTGTCGACCTTGGGTCACCCGCTGGCCGATTTCGCCTACCACTGCATGGCCTGGCGCATGGCGCCGCCGGTGGCGCGCGGCCTGGCCGGGCAACCGCTGGCCGCGCTGGGCATTTCCGACGAGGCGACCTACCTGGACGCCTACTGCCGCCGCACGGGCCGCGCGGGCGTCGCCGCCGCCGAGTGGGAGTTCTACCTCGTCTTCAATATGTTCCGCCTGGCCGGCATCCTGCAGGGCGTCGCGCACCGCGCCGTGCAAGGCAATGCGGCCGCCGCGGACGCCGTGGCGACAGGCCGCCGGGCCCGCCCGCTGGCCGAACAGGCGTGGCGCATGGCGCAAGCGATCAGGTAACCACATCGAAAGGATTCCCATGGCTTTCCAGTTTTCCGCCAGTGCGCTGGCCTTGCAGGCGCGCGTGAAGGACTTTATCGACAGCGAGATCGTGCCGGTCCAGCCGGACTACCAGCGCGAAGTGGCCGACGCGCGCCGGCAGGGCAATGCCTTCATCGTGCCGCCCACCATCGAGCGCCTGAAGGCAAAGGCGCGCGCGGCCGGGCTGTGGAACCTGTTCCTGCCCCAGTCCGAACACGGCGCCGGCCTGACCAACCTGGAATATGCGCCCCTGTGCGAACTGATGGGCCGCGTGCCCATCGCCGCCGAGGCGTTCAATTGCTCCGCGCCCGACACGGGCAATATGGAAACCCTGGTGCGCTACGCGTCGCCGGCGATCCAGCAGCGCTGGCTGGTGCCGCTGCTGGCCGGCGACATCCGCTCGGCCTTCGCGATGACGGAGCCGGAGGTGGCGTCGTCGGACGCGACCAACATCACGGCCAGCATCGTGCGCGACGGCGACGAGTATGTCCTCAACGGCCGTAAATGGTATATCTCCGGCGCCTCCGACCCGCGCTGCAAGGTGCTGATCTTCATGGGCAAATCCGACCCGGACAACCCGGACAGGCACCGCCAGCAGTCGATGATCGTGGTGCCGGCCGATACGCCCGGGGTGACCATCGTGCGCGACATGTCCGTGTTCGGCAACGACGATGCGCCGCACGGCCACGCCGAGGTCCACTTCGACGACGTGCGCGTGCCGCTCGACCATATGCTGCTGGGGGAAGGGCGCGGCTTCGAGATTTCGCAAGGCCGCCTGGGACCGGGCCGCATCCACCACTGCATGCGCCTGATCGGCAAGGCCGAGGCGGCGCTGGAGGCGATGTGCCGCCGCACCCTGGAGCGCGTGGCGTTCGGGCGCAAGATCGCCGACCAGGGCGTGTGGCGCGAGCGCATCGCCGAGTCGCGCATCCTGATCGACCAGGCCCGCCTGCTGGTCTTCCACGCGGCCCACATGATGGACACCGTCGGCAACAAGGGCGCCGCCCGCGAGATCGCGATGATCAAGGTGGTGGCGCCGAACATGGCCTGCAAGGTGATCGACTGGGCCATCCAGGCCCATGGTGCGGCCGGCGTCAGCCAGGATTTCGGCCTGGCCCAGGCCTACGCCAACGCCCGTACCCTGCGCCTGGCCGACGGGCCGGACGAAGTCCACCGTAACGCCATCGCCAGGCTGGAACTGGCGCGCTACCAGTAATTCGCAATCCAGGCTTCACCCAATATAAAAACCAACGGAGACAAGTCAGATGATGGAGCGTCACTTCGCCTACTGGCCCAAGGGCCTGCCCAAGCACCTCACGCCGCCGCAAACGAACCTGTTCTACAACCTGGAAGTGTCGGCCACCCGCTATCCCGACAAGCCGTGCCTGATCTTCTACGACACCCCCGTCAGCTACGCCGAGTGCCGCGACGAAGTGGAGCGCCTGGCCGGCTACCTGGAGCAGGTATGCGGCGTGCGCCATGGCGACCGGGTGCTGCTGTACATGCAGAACAGCCCCCAGTTCGTGCTGGCCTACTACGCCATCCTGCGTGCCAACGCGGTGGTGGTGCCGGTCAATCCGATGAACCTGACGGAGGAGCTGCGCCACTACGTGGCCGATACCGGTGCCACCACCATCGTCGTGGCGCAGGACCTGCATGCGCACATCGAGCCGCTACTGGGGCATGGCCTGGACCATGCGGTGGTGGCCACCTACTCGGACTACCTGCGGCTTCCGACCGACTTGAACGTGCCGGACTTCGTGCGTGCGCCGCAGCGCGAGATCGCCGGTGCCGGCGTGGTGACGTGGCAGGCGGCGCTGGCGGAGGGGCGCCGTCCGGGTGTCATCACGGCCGGGCCGGACGACCTGTGCGTGATGCCCTACACCTCGGGCACGACGGGGCAGCCGAAAGGCTGCATGCACAGCCACCGCAACGCGATGTACACGGCCGTCGCCGGCATGCAGTGGTTCGGCACCCAGCAGGATGCGGTGGCGCTGTCCGTGCTGCCGCTGTTCCACGTGACGGGCATGCAGGGCGGCATGAACGGTCCCATCTTCATCGGCGCCACCATCGTGCTGCTGTCGCGCTGGGACAGGGATACCGCCGCCGAGTGCATCCGCCGCCACCGCGTCAACGCGCTGCAGCTGATCTCGACGATGGTGGTGGACCTGCTGTCCAGCCCCCGCGTGGGCGAATACGAGCTGTCGTCGATCCGGCGCATGAGCGGCGGCGGCGCCGCCATGCCGGACGCCATCGCGCAGAAGATGCACGACCTGCTGGGCATCGACTACGTCGAGGGCTACGGCATGTCCGAAACGATCGCACCCACCCATATCAATCCGGCCGACCGGCCGAAGAAGCAGTGCCTGGGCATTCCCATCGCCGGCGTCGATGCCCGCGTGGTCGATCCCGTGACGATGGCCGAACTGGCGCCCGGGGAGGTGGGCGAGATCCTCGTTCATGGGCCGCAGGTGATGCAGGGTTACTGGAACAATCCGGAGGCGAGCAGGGATGCCTTCGCGACCATCGACGGCAAACGTTTCCTGCGCACGGGCGACCTGGGACGGGTCGACGAGGATGGCTACTTCTTCATGGTCGACCGCCTGAAGCGCATGATCAACGCCTGCGGCTACAAGGTCTGGCCGGCCGAGGTGGAAGCGCTGATGTACCGCCATCCGGCCATCCGCGAAGTGTGCGTGGTGGCCAGCCGCGACGAGCGCCGGGGCGAAACCGTGAAGGCCGTGGTGGCGCTGAAGGACGGCTTCGCCGTCACCGAGCAGGACATCATCGACTGGGCCCACGGGAACATGGCGGCATACAAAAGCCCGCGCATCGTCGAGTTCTGCGCGGCGCTGCCGAAATCCGCCACGGGCAAGGTGCAGTGGCGCGCGCTGCAGGATGCGCAGGCCACGACGGCGCCCTGAGGCGCCGCCGAGGGCTTAAAAGTAGTGCATCAGAAGTAGTGCATCAAGCCCACCGTGACGCGGTTGGCCGAATCGCTGCCGACGGCGACGAAGCCCTGTGCCAGATTGATCTGCGTGGCCGTGACGACGGTATCGGTGGTGGCGCGGCCGATCGACGCGTAGGCCGTGCTGCGCTTGCTGAGCGCATAACGGCTGATGAAGATGTACTGCTGCGAGTCGTCGCGCAGGTCGCCGGTGCGGCGCGTGTTGTAGAAGGCGCCCGTCAACGTCAGCAGGGGGCCGACGGGCACATCGACACCGACCCCGTACACGCTGATCTTGCGGCCCGTGCTGTCGAGTTTATTGGCCGACCAGGTGCCCTTCACGACGGCCCGGCTCATCGCATACTTGATGCCGATGGCGTGCGAGGACAGGTGGTCCGTGTCGGCGGCGTTCGTCAGGCGCGCGTAGGCGCCGGCGATGCCGAACGGGCCGTTGTTGTAGAAAGCCGAGCCGCCCTGGTAGGCGCTCTTGCCGCTGTCGCCGGCCTGCTCGCCGAAGCCGTGCATCAGCGCGAAGCCGGCGCCGCGGTACAGCGGCGAGACATAGCGCACCGAGTTGTTCTGCCGCAGGGCCGTGCCGCCGTTGTTGGCGCCGTAGGGACCGTACACGCCGGCGTGGTTCATCGCCGAGAACAGCACGTTCGGATTGGTGGCGGCAAAGGCCAGGCCCATCGGATCGGCCAGGCCGACCGACTGCACCCCCAGGATGTTCTGGCGGCCCAGGTCGATGGAGCCGAAGCTGCCGGACAGGCCGACGGTGGCTTCGCGGTCGAACAGGCTGGTGGACGACGGCGTGCCCGTGGCCACGCCGGCCACGCCGGTGTCGTTGAGCAGGGTGCTCTCCAGGCCGAAGCGCGCCTTCATGCCGCCGCCCAGGTCCTCGACGCCGCGCACGCCCCAGCGCGACACCTGCATCTGGCCCGCTTCCACGCTGGCCCGGCCCCCGACCGGGCTGTCGTTGCGGACATGGGTCAAGCCGGCATCGACGATGCCGTACAGCGTGACATTGCTTTGTGCGGCGGCGCTGGCGATGCAAACGTTCAGCACGGCCATTGCTGCGATGGTCTTCTGCATGATGCTGTCTCCTGATTATTGTCGGGGTGACCAGCCAGGCGGCTGGATCGACTTCGGTTTCTCTCTGCGGAATTTGATAGTCGATAATGAAACTGTATTGGTGGCATGACAGCAGTGTCAACAATAATCCAGCGTGCGGAACCAAAAACCGTTTTACGTTGTCGGGGAACGTCGAATGGCCAGCGCAGATGTCTGTCGGGTTCCGCAGTGCGGAACCGGCCCATGCCTATCTTGCTTCGAAACCGGTGTCAGACAGCGGTTTTGAAGCAATTCGGTGCGGGAAATTGATATCGGAATCAGGTATCGCGCAGGTAGCAAAGGAGTTGCTCGAAAACCGGTGTCAGACACCGGTTTTGAAGGGGATGCTCGAAAACCAGTGTCAGACACCGGTTTTGGAGCAACAGGTGTCTGACACTGAATTGGGAGGAGGGGGGCGGGGTGCCGCCGGTTGGCGGCGCGGGGAAGGTCAGGCCTTGGCGGTGCGCTTGGCGGGTTGGGCGGCGTTGTGGGCGACGCCGGCGCGGAACAGTGCCATGAAGGCCGCTTCGTCGAGCTCGTCACCTTCGTGGATGTCGAGGGCGCGGCGGGTGTTGCCTTCCAGGCTGGCGTTGAACAGGCCTGTTGGATCAGGCAGCGCGGCGCCCTTGGCGAAGGTCAGCTTGACGGCTTTCTTGTAGGTTTCGCCCGTGCAGACGATGCCGTGGTGCGACCACACGGGCACCTCCCACTTCCATTCCTCGACGACGCCCGGATCGGCCTGCCGGATCAGCGCCCGCATTCGTGCCAGCACGGCGCCGCGCCAGTCGGCCAGGCTGGCGATCTTGTCGTCGATGCGCCGCGCGGGCGTGTCGGTTGCCGTGTCGGTGTGCGCATGGTTCATTCGCGTGTTCCTTTCCATGGTGAGTAAAAAGGTGGGTGCAGGCGTGGTAGGTCAGCGGGCCGCCAGGATCTCCTTGCGGAACCACTCATCGAGCATGCGTTTTTCGTGCTCGTACAGCTCGCTGTTGATGCGGGTCGAATTCATCAGGTAGTTCGGGTCGGCCAGTTCCCGTTCGCCGCTGCGCAGCACCTTGCCGTCCTGCTCGATGCTGTAGCGCAGGTGCATGCGGGGCCAGTCGGCGCGGCCCTTCAGCACGCGGATGTCCTGCACCGGCACGCGGGGGAAGACGTCGCCCGCCAGGTCGATGTCGAGGAATTCCACGCTCAATTGCTGGCCGGCGGGCAGCCGCTCGGACAGTTTTTCCAGGTGCTCGCGAAACGTGAATTCCATCGATTCCCGGTCGGACGGGAAACGCGGCACGTCCGTCATTTTCTCGGGATGGACATAGGTGACCTTGGCCGTGGCGCCGGCACCGGTGGCCGCCAGCAGCATGGCGGCGAAGATGAATGTTTTCATGGCTTGCCTCTTCAGGGCGATAGGACGATAGGGCAAATATACGCTTTTCCCATTCCCCGAGTGCTTTGCGCTATTGCAATATGCAGGCGGCATCCCATATGCGTGACATCAAGACAACTCCGACGACAGGAACCGTTCATGTCCGCCACCCTTGCCACGGCCGCCACCTTGCTGGCCCTGATTTTCTCCGCCCCGGTGCTGTGCGCTAACACGGCCGCGCCGGCCCAGGAAACCGTGGCCGAGGCCGGCCAAGGAACAGACCCGGCCGCCGAAGTGCTTGCTTCGGAAACTTGATCTTTAACGCTATCGACCGTAATTCATCAACGCCCCGCGGCGCAGCGTCGCATAGGGGCGTTCGATATTTTCATGCTCAATCCTCCCGGCCGACGCCGCGCGCTGCATGTTCTGCTTCGCGTGCGCAGGCCTCGAGACCCTTGCCGCACTTCACCATCGTTTGCAGGAAGCGCAACTGCTGGCGCTTCACGCGCAGCACTTCGTCGATGCCCACTTCGTCGTTCGGCACCTCTCCGGCCGGCGCCTGCGCGCGGCGCTGGATAAGGCTTTCGATATATTGCGTGCGCAGGTCGATTTCCTGCGCCATCACGGTGGCCCGCCGCGCGGGCGGCAGCACCGGCAGGTCCTTCACCTTGCCCGGCCAGCCGCTGCCGCCGGGGCTGTCGTAGCGGTCCGCCGGCACCAGTTCGATCTTCCGGTCCGCATGCACCACCACCCACAGCGCGGCCGGCGCAGCGGCGGGCGGCGGCAACGGCACGGTAACGCTGGTTTCCTTGCCGTCCGGCAGAACCCGATACGTGACGATCATCGCTTCCTTGCCGCCTGGCGCGGGCAGGTGCAGGCAGCATTGCCCGTTGGTGACACCATAGGCGTTGACGGTATCGAGTTCGGTGCGCAGCGTCGGCGCGTTGCCGTGGGCCACGGCCAGCGCCAGCATGTCGCCGCTGTAGTTGGCGGCGTGCAGGTGCACTTCCTGGCCGGGCTGCTGGTAGCCCGTCGGCGACGGCGACAATCCGCCGCGCAGGGGCCGCCGCTGCAAGGCTTCGATGCCGAACACCATTTCGGTGATATGGCCGGTCGGCGTCGCGCCCACGCGCGTGAGCGCACCGGTCGGCGCGCTGTACAGGTAACCCAGCTTGGGCGAACCGATGGCCTGTACCGACGGGGCCGGCTTGAACAGGCCCTTGCGCTCGCCCAGGTCGGGATTGATGCTGGCTTCCACGCAGGACCAGCGCAGGTCCGCACTGATGCAGATTTCCAGCTCGTCGAACACCTTCTGCACCTTCAGCAGGTCCACCGGCGCGTTCGTCACGGGATCGAAGGAAGAATAGATGCCGGTGAAGGCATCCGGCGCGGCCGGGGAGCCGTGCGCGGCGCTGCACACGGCACACGCCGCAAGGAGGAAACGTGCTGGGAACATGGATGGAGAAAGTTGTAAAAAAGGTATTTTACGACACGACCCCGGCGGTGGGCCTATTTGCGTCGCGGCATGACCGGCACGAAGCGCACCAGGTAGACGGTGACGCCCGTGCCGATGGCGGCCAGCAGGATCTGCAGCGGCAGGCCGGGCACCCGCGTCATCGACCAGCCCAGCGACGCCCACATCAGGACCAGCACGATGACCTTCGCCCGCAACGGAATGCCGCGCCCGTCCTCGTAGTTGCGCAGGTACTCGCCGAACACGCGGTTGGTGCGCAGCCAGTTGTGCAGGCGGGGCGAGCTGCGCACGAAGCAGGCCGACGCCAGCAGCAGGAAGGGCGTGGTCGGCAGCAGCGGCAGGAACACGCCGAAGATCGCCAGGACCACGGCGATGCAGCCGATTGCATTGAGCAGGTGTTTCATCGATGGAAGAAGGAGACGAGGACGCGGTAGAAAGTCAGGCACATGCCAGCGCGAAGCCTACCGCATCGGGCGCCGCCGCGCAGCTTTTCCGCCCCATTGATGAATGCCATGCATAAGCCCATGCCATTCAACCGTGCAAATCAAATATCGATATCGCTTTATTATCAATGTTGGCTGCCATACCCATGGCTTGCCGCCGCTCGCGCTCCCCGGCGCCGCCTCCCAGCCAATCCACCCAGCCAAAGGATGCGAACACATGGATGAACTCGACATCAATCAAACCCGGCGCGACCTGCTGATCGCCGGCGCGCTGTCCGCCACGGCCGCTGCCGTGCCGTCGGTCGCCGCCGCGCAGGCCGCGGGTACGACCCGCAACGAAACCCCGACCGCACCCGTGACGTCGAAGGTAGCGCTAACCGTGAATGGCAAGCAGCGCGAACTGAACGTCGATACGCGCACCACCCTGCTCGACGCCTTGCGCGAGAACCTGCACCTGACGGGCACGAAGAAAGGCTGCGACCAGGGCCAGTGCGGCGCCTGCACCGTCATCGTCGACGGCCGCCGCATCAATTCCTGCCTGACCCTGGCCGTGATGCACAACGGCGCCGAAGTAACCACCATCGAAGGGCTGGGCACGCCAGACAAGCTGCACCCGATGCAGGCCGCCTTCGTCAAGCACGACGGCTACCAGTGCGGCTACTGTACCCCCGGCCAGATCTGTTCGGCCGTGTCCGTGCTCGACGAAATCCGCAAGGGCATCCCCAGCCACGTGACGGGCGACCTGACGACGGCGCCCCTGCTGACGGAAGCGGAAATCCGCGAACGCATGAGCGGCAATATCTGCCGCTGCGGGGCCTACTCGAATATCGTCGATGCCATCGTCGAAGTGTCCGGGAGGAAAGCATGAAGGTCTTCACCTACGAACGCGCGCGCACCCCGGCCGAAGCCGCCACTGCCGTCATGCGCGTCAACGGCGCCCGCTTCATTGCCGGCGGCACCAATCTGCTGGACCTGATGAAGCTGGAAATCGAGACGCCGCCGCACCTGGTCGACGTCAACGGCCTGGGGCTGGACCGCATCGAAGCCACGCCCGATGGCGGCCTGCGCGTGGGCGCCCTGGTGCGCAACACGGACCTGGCCGCCGACGCCCGCGTGCGCAAGGACTACGGCGTGCTGTCGCGGGCGCTGCTGGCCGGCGCCTCCCAGCAGCTGCGCAACAAGGCCACGACGGCCGGCAACCTGCTGCAGCGCACCCGCTGCCCGTATTTCTACGACACTAATATGCCGTGCAACAAGCGTTCGCCCGGCAGCGGCTGCTCCGCCATCGGCGGCTACACGCGGGGCCACGCCATCGTCGGCACCAGCGATGCCTGCATCGCCACCCACCCCAGCGACATGGCCGTGGCCATGCGCGTGCTCGACGCCGCCATTGAAACGGTCAAGCCGGACGGCAGCACGCGCGTGATCCCCATCGCCGACTTCCACCGCCTGCCGGGCAACACGCCGCATATCGAGCACACCCTGGCGCCGGGTGAATTGATCACGGCCGTGACGTTGCCGAAGCCGGTCGGCGGCAAGCAGTTCTATCGCAAGGTGCGCGACCGCGCCTCGTATGCCTTTGCCCTGATTTCCGTTGCCGCCATCGTCCAGCCGGACGGCCGGGGCAGCGTGGCCGTGGGCGGCGTGGCGCACAAGCCGTGGCGCCTGCCCGCCGCCGACGAGCAGATGGCGCGGGGCGGCAAGGCCGTCGTCGACCAGCTGCTGGCCGGCGCGAAGACGACGGAAGAAAACGCGTTCAAGATTCCCCTGGTCCAGCGCACGCTCGACGCCGTGCTGGCGGAAGCAAGAAAAGGATAAGCCGATGAAATTTGCCACCCCCGCCACCACCAATCCCATCGACCAGCTGAAGGTCGTCGGCCAGCCGGTGGACCGCATCGACGGCCCCAGGAAGACCACCGGCACGGCCACCTACGCCTACGAACAGCACGAGGCGGCGCCGAATGCCGCCTATGGCTACGTGGTCGGTTCCGCCATTGCCAAGGGCCGCATCGCGTCGATCGACCTGGCCGACGCGAAACGCGCGCCCGGCGTCATCACCATCGTCACGGCCGATACGGCCGGCAAGCTCGGCAAGGGCAAGATGAACACGGCGACCCTGCTGGGCGGCCCGAAGATCGAACACTACCACCAGGCCGTCGCGCTGGTGGTGGCGGAAACCTTCGAGCAGGCCCGCGCCGCCGCCGGGCTGGTCAAGGTCAAGTACGTCAAGGAGAAGGGCGCCTACGACCTGGCCGCCGCCAAGGGCAGCGCCAAGGTGCCGAAGACGGAAGACGACCCGCCGGAAACCAAGGCCGGCGCCTTCACCACGGCCTTCGACAGCGCGCCCGTTAAACTGGACGCGACCTACACGACACCGGACCAGAGCCACGCGATGATGGAACCGCATGCGTCGATCGCCAGCTGGGAAGGCGACAAGGTGACGATCTGGACGTCGAACCAGATGATCGCCTGGAGCGTGGCCGACATGGCCAAGACGCTGAACCTGCCGAAGGAAAACGTGCGGCTGATTTCGCCGTATATCGGCGGCGGCTTCGGCGGCAAGCTGTTCATCCGCAGCGAAGCCGTGCTGGCCGCGCTGGGCGCCAAGGCGGCGCGCCGCCCCGTCAAGGTGGCCTTGCAGCGCGCGTTGATGATGAACAACACGACGCACCGGCCCGCGACGATCCAGCGCATCCGCATCGGCGCCACGCGCGAAGGGCGCATCACGGCCATCGCCCATGAAAGCTGGTCCGGCGACCTGCCGGATGGCAAGCCGGAAACGGCCGTCAACCAGACCCGCCTGCTGTACGCGGGTGCCAACCGGATGACGAAGCTGCGCCTGGCCGTGCTCGACCTGCCCGAAGGCAATGCCATGCGGGCGCCGGGCGAAGCGCCCGGCATGATGGCGCTGGAAATCGCCATCGACGAGCTGGCGGAAAAGCTGAAGATGGACCCGGTGATGCTGCGCATCGTCAACGACACGACGGTTGACCCGGAAAAGCGCGAGCGCAAGTTCTCCCAGCGCCGTTATGTGGAATGCATGCGCACCGGCATGGAACGTTTTGGCTGGAACCAGCGCAAGGCGCAGCCGGCCCAGGTGCGCGATGGGCGCTGGCTGGTCGGCATGGGCGTCGCGTCGGCCTTCCGCAACAATATCGTGACGAAATCGGCCGCGCGCGTGCGGCTGGGCCAGGACGGCATCGTCACCGTCGAGACCGATATGACGGATATCGGCACGGGCAGCTACACCATCATCGCCCAGACGGCCGCCGAGATGATGGGCGTGCCGCTGGACAAGGTGGTGGTCAAGCTGGGCGACTCGTCCTTCCCCGTGGCGGCCGGCTCGGGCGGCCAGTGGGGCGCCAACAGCGCGACGTCGGGCGTGTATGCGGCCTGCGTCAAGCTGCGCGAGATCGTGGCCCAGAAGCTGGGCGTCGATGCCGCCACGGCCCAGTTCACGGACGGCACGGTCAAGGCAGGCGGCAAGTCGCTGCCGCTGCGCCAGGCCGCGCAAGGGGCGGAACTGGTGGCCGAGGACAGCATCGAATTCGGCGACCTGGACAAGAAATTCCAGCAGTCCACCTTCGGTGCCCACTTCGTCGAGGTCGGCGTCGATGCGTACACGGGCGAAGTGCGCATCCGGCGCATGCTGGCCGTGTGCGCGGCCGGCCGCATCCTGAACCCGAAGACGGCGCGCAGCCAGGTGATCGGCGCGATGACGATGGGCGTGGGCGCGGCACTGATGGAAGACCTGGTGGTGGACAAGCGCATCGGCTTCTTCGTCAACCACGACCTGGCCGGCTACGAAGTGCCCGTGCATGCCGATATCCCGCACCAGGACGTCATCTTCCTGGACGAGACGGACCCGATCTCGTCGCCGATGAAGGCCAAGGGCGTGGGCGAGCTGGGCCTGTGCGGCGTGGCGGCGGCCATCGCCAACGCCATCTATAACGCTACCGGCGTGCGCGTGCGCGATTACCCCGTCACGCTCGACAAGATGCTCGACAAGCTGCCACAGGTTGCCTGACGCGCTGTAAATGTCCCGGCAGCGGCGAGGGATTTGCCGCTGCCGGGGATGTTTTTAATATCGCGTCGCCGGCCGTGAATATTGGAGAGAATCGTTATTAAAACAACGGCCTGGAATCCTCAGCTTGACTGGGTATTAATTCTGCACCGAAAATCGACGGTTCCTTTTTTAAGCCGTCGATATGAAATCCGTTATTTCCGCCACAGCCGCCACAGCCATCTACGCGCTCCTGTCGTGTTCCCAAGCTGTCCTGGCGGCGCCGCCGCCTGCCGAAGCCTTTTTCGGCGAGCCTGAAATCAGCCGGGCCGTCCTTTCTCCCAAGGGCCACTATGTGGCTTACCTGTACACGGATGCGAAACGCCGGCAGATGGTTCAGATCCGCGATACGCGTAATCTGGAAAAAGCCACGGTAGCCGCCATTTCACAGGGTGCCGATGCGCCGATTTACGCCATCCACTGGGTCAACGAAGACCGCCTGACCTTTACGGTCAAGGATATGCGGATCGAGTTCGAAGGTAATTACGAGGAGATTGCCGTCAACCGCGATGGCAGTAATGTTACGCACCTGATTTCCGGAAACTGGTATCACCGGCAGGAGAAAACCGGCTCGCACATGAAAGACCGGGTATTGACGGCGGCCTATGCCTATTACGGCCCCACCCATGACGGTTCGGACGATATCGTCGTCGAAAAACACCTGTGGAATAACACGGACAGGCAGCCCGAGTCGTCGCGCCTGTACCGGCTGAATACGAGGACGCGCATCCTGTCCGACCTGCTGCCCGGCACCCAGCCTGCGCGCGTGCAGCAATGGCTGCTCGACACGGACGATACGCCGCGTATTGCATATTCGAAGGACAAGGGGCGCTGCATCCTGTCCTACCGGGAAAAGGACGGCAAGGACTGGACGGAGATCAGCAACGCCGAGTGCTACCGCGATACGATGTTCGCGCCGGAGTTTTTTGACAGCCGCAACACGCTGTACGTCACCGCCAATTACAAGGGCCACAAGGCCCTGTACACCTTCGATATCGCCAAGCGGCAGCGCGCAGCCGAGCCGCTGCTGGTGCTGGACGGCTTCGACTTCAACGGCTCGCCCCAGATCGATTACGCGGCGCGCAAGCTGCTCGGGCTGGACTTCCAGTCCGATGCCTACTCCACCGTCTGGTTCGATTCGGCCATGAAGGCGTTCCAGCAGAAGATCGACGCGCTGGTGCCGGGCCGGAGCAACCGCGTCAGCTGCGGCACGGATTGCCGCGACCCGGCGGCGCTGCTGGTCGAGTCAGCATCGGACCGTCAGCCGACGCAATACCTGATCTACACGCCAGCCACCAATGCCATCGTCAGCCTGGGCAGCACGCACCCGGCGATCGCATCGCGCGACATGGGCCAGCGCGATTTCCACCGCATCGCCGCGCGCGACGGGCTGAAGATTCCCCTGTATGTGACGATGCCGCCGGCGAAAACGAAAGGGCCGCTGCCCGTCGTGATGCTGGTCCATGGCGGCCCGTGGGTGCGGGGCGGCTCCTGGGAATGGGACGACGAGGCCCAGTTCCTCGCCTCGCGCGGCTACCTGGTGCTGCAGCCGGAGTTTCGCGGCAGCCGGGGCTTCGGCGTTGCCCACTTCAAGGCCGGCTGGCAGCAGTGGGGCCGCACGATGCAGGACGACCTGGCCGATACGGCGCAGTGGGCCATCAAGCAGGGCCTGGCCGACCCGCGGCGCATCGCCATCATGGGGGCCAGCTATGGCGGCTATGCAACGCTGATGGGCCTGATTCGCCATCCGGAGTTGTTCCGTTGCGGTATCGACCTGGTCGGCGTCTCCGATATCGACCTGATGTTCACGTCAGCCCGCGGCGACTTCTCCGAGCACAGCCTGCGTTACGACATGCGCACCCTGATCGGCGACCCGGACAAGGACGCCGAGGTGTTTCGCCAGAACTCGCCCGTGGCGCTGGCCGGCCAGCTGACCCAACCCCTGCTGATCGCCCACGGCGCCGAGGACCGGCGCGTGCCCATCGAGCACGCCAAGCGCCTGCGCAGCGCGCTGAGCGGCAACAACAAGCAGCTGGAGTGGGTGGTGTACGCCGACGAAGGGCACGGCCTGCGCCACGAGAACAACCGCATCGATTTCTACAAGCGGGTCGATGCCTTCCTGCAGGGCGCGTGCCAGTAAGGCAGGGGCAAGGTCAGAAATATTTCGACAGGTAGTAGGCGCCGGAATCCGGAAACACCGTGGCCACGCGGCCGTGCAGCCGGGGCAGCAGCTGGGCGATGCCGGCCGTGACGCAGCCGCTGGAGCCGCCGGCCATGATGCCTTCCTCGCGTGCCAGCCGGTGGCAGTAGGCCAGGGCATCGGCATCGTCGACCTGGATCACGTCGTCCACCACGGCGGCGTCGAAGGCGGGCGAGGGGCGGCGCTTGCCGACGCCTTCGATGACGGTGCCGTAGTCGCCGTCGTTGGCCACTTCCGAGATAATGGGGCGATAGCCGGAATTACGCGGCTCGATGCCGATCACCGTCACGTTCGGATCGCGGTCCTTCAGGAAGCGCCCGATGCCGGAAATGGTGCCGCCCGAGCCGATGCCGCAGACGAAGTAATCGAGCTTGCCGTCGAGCTGGCCCCACAGCTCGGGCGCCGTATCGGCGTAATGGGCCTGGCGATTCAGTTCCGAGCGGTACTGGTCCAGGTGCCAGGCGCCTTCGTCGGCGGCCAGCCGTTCCGCCACGGCCTGGTAGCTGCGGCTGTCGGACTCGGGCACGTCGGCCGCGCACGGATGCACGCGCGCGCCGTAGGCTTCGATGCGTTTCACCTTTTCCGCACTGGTGTGATCGGGCACGGTAACGTCGCAGGCCAGCCCCAGCACGGCACTGGCCATGGCCAGCGCGGCGCCCGTATTGCCGGACGAGCTTTCCACCACGTGGCGCACGTCGGCGGGCCGGTGCCGCAACAAATAGCGCACCATGCGATCCTTGATACTGCCGCCCGGATTCATGTACTCCAGCTTGGCCACGACTTCATGGCCCCCGAACAGGCGCTGCAACTGCACCACGGGCGTATTGCCGATGGCTTCCATGACGGAGCCGCGAATCTGCGATAACTGCTGGGCTGCGGACATAAGACCTCCCGAGTGTTATCGCTACGCTAAGCTTTTCTTTTGTGAAAAGCTAGCGCCATTACAATTTCTGTTGCGTTCATTTATGAAAGCGGACCGTGCCGCCGCCGGTGCGGGACAGTGCGCCAGCATGATGGCCGCATTGGGTGTCTTGCATTAGGTGTCTGACACCGAATTGACGCCGAATCCGCAATTCGGTGTCAGACACCCAATTCGCAGGAGGCTTTGGCGAAGCCAGCCGAGCGGGCGGGAGGTAGCTGCGCTAAAATGGCCGGTTTAGAGATTCTGGGGTTCTGCACCATGAAATGGGCCATTATCGGTTTTTACTTCCTGTCGGTCCTGCACATCCACTTCCGCGGGCGGGTGCGCCTGCCGTTCGGGCGGCAGCTGTTCGATCACTCGTCGTTCATGGCGCCGATCAATATCTTCATGCACTCGTTCTCGCGCGTGCCGTCCACGCCCTACCTGCCGGTGGCCAATTTCCCCGAGCTGGCGCCGCTGCAGCAGAACTGGCAGGTCATCCGCGCCGAGGCGGAAAACCTGCTGCGCCTGCAGAAGATCAAGGCGTCCGAACAGAACGACGACGCCGGCTTCAATTCCTTCTTCAAGGCCGGCTGGAAGCGCTTCTACCTGAAGTGGTATAACGCCAGCCACCCGTCGGCGGCGCAGCTGTGCCCGCAGACGCATGCGCTGCTGCAAGGCATTCCGTCCGTGAAGGCGGCCATGTTCGCCGAGCTGCCGCCGGGCGGCAAGCTCAATCCCCACCGCGACCCGTTCGCCGGCTCGCTGCGCTATCACCTGGGCCTGGCCACGCCGAACGACGACCGCTGCTTCATCGACGTCGACGGCGAACGCCACAGCTGGCGCGACGGCCAGCCCGTGATGTTCGACGAAACCTATATCCACTGGGCCATCAACGGCAGCGAAAGCGACCGCATCATCCTGTTCTGCGACATCGAGCGCCCGATGCGCTTCCGCTGGGCGCAGGCGATCAACCGCTTCCTCGGCAAGACGATGATGACGGCCGCCGCGTCGCCGAACGAAACGGGCGACCAGGTCGGCCTCGTCAGCAAGCTGTTCCGCGTTTCCTTCTACGCCGGCAAATACCGCCGGCGCTTCAAGGCCTGGAACAAGACCGTCTACAAGGTCACCAAGGTCGCCCTGATCGTGGGCGTCGCCGCCCTGATCTACTACATTTGATGCAGTACAGCTGACCTGCTACCGCTGACCCTTCAGGCGCCGGTCACCGCCGGCGCGCCGTCGAAGCCGGCCAGCACCTTGTCCGGCGTCATCGGCGTGCTGCGCAGCCGCCGGCCGGTGGCGTGGTAGATGGCGTTGCTGATGGCGGCCGCCACGCCGACGATGCCGATCTCGCCCACGCCTTTCGCGCCCAGCCGGCTGACGATGCGGTCGTCCTCGTTGGCGAAGATGACGTCGATGGCGTGGATGTCGGCGTTCACCGGCACGTGGTATTCCGACATGTTGTGGTTCATGAAGCGCCCGAAGCGGTGGTCCGTGTAGCTTTCCTCGTGCAGGGCCTGGCTGATGCCCCAGACGATGCCGCCCACCACCTGGCTGGTGGCCGTCTTCAGGTTCATGATGCGCCCGGCCGCCACGGCATCGACCACGCGCGTGACGCGCACCACGCCCATTTCCTCGTCGACCCGGACTTCCACGAACACGGCCGAATGCACCAGCCGGCGGAACTTGCGCTGCTTGAGCATATTCGGCAGCATCAGGTATTTTTCCTCCAGCCGCGCCACGCCGCTGTCGGCCAGGATGGCGGCCAGGGGCAAGGCCGTTTCCGGACGCTTCTTCAACCGCAAGGTGCCGGCGACGAATTCGACATCGCGGTTCCGCGCCTTGGCGAACGGCGAATCGGCCAGCTTCTGGGCGTGCTTGAGCAGTGTCTTGCGCAGCTTCTCGCACACGCCGGCGACGGCCGAGCCGACCGTGGTCACGTGCGAGGAACCGCCCTCGATGGGCGCCACCGGCAGGGTCGAGTCGCCCAGCTGGAACGTGACGTCTTCCAGCGGCAGGCCCATGGCCTCGGCCGCGATCATCGCCATCACCGTGTAGGTGCCCGTGCCGATATCGGTGGCGGCGCTGGAGACCACCAGCTTGCCGTCCGCGTGCAGCACGGCGCTGGCGCGGGCGAACATCTGCATCGCGTCCCATACGCCGGTGGCCATGCCCCAGCCCACCAGCTCCGTCCCTTCGCGCATCGAGCGGGGCGCGAGCGGGCGCTTGTCCCAGCCGAACTGCTTCGCGCCCAGCTCGTAGCAGGCGCGCAGCTCCTTGCTGGAGTAGGGCTTGTCCTCCACCGGCGCGCGGTCGGCGTAGTTCTTCAGGCGCAGCGCAAGCGGATCCATGCCCAGCTCGTAGGACAGCTCATCCATCGCCACTTCCAGCGCATGCACGCCGTGGGCCGCGCCGGGCGCGCGCATGTCGATCGGCGTGTACTGGTCCAGCTTGACGAGTTTATAGTCGAACTTGATGTTGTCGCAGGCGTACAGCAGGCCGGACCAGTTGACCACGACCTCCACGTAATCCTCGATGTGCGACGTCTCGGCGATGGCCTCGTGGTAGATCGAGCGCAAGGTGCCATCGCGCTCGGCCGCCAGCTTGACACGCTGCAGCGTCTCGGGCCGGTGGCCGAAGGTGAACATCTGCTGGCGCGTCAGCACCACGCGTACCGAGCGTTTCAGGTGCAGGGCCGCCATCACGGCCAGGGTCAGCTGGTACTGCGGGCGCAGGCCGGAGCCGAAGGCGCCGCCCACGTAGGTATTGCGCACCGTGACCTTGGACTTGGACAGGCCGAACACGTGCGACACGTACCAGCGGCTGTTCTGCGAGCTTTGCGTCTTGTCGTAGATGGTCAGGTGGCCGTCCGCCTCGCGGATCACGGTGGAGGCGAACAGCTCCATCGGGTTGTGGTGCTCGACGCCGCTGTAGAAGCGGGCATCGACCTTCACGGGCGCCTCGGCAAAGGCCTTGTCGGCATCGCCTTTCTCGCTCGGTGGCGGCTCGAAGCCGGCTTTCAGGGGCTTGGGCTTGTAGGCCTTGTCCAGGTTGGCGGAAAGCTTGGTGTCATGCGGTTCCTGCTCGACGTCGATGCGCACCAGCGAAGCGGCGTAGCGGGCCGCCTCGAAGGTTTCGGCCACCACCAGCGCGACAGGCTGGCCGCTGTAGAACACCTTGTCGTCGTACAGGGGGCGGAACGGCGCGCCGGCCGGCGCCGTCATGTCCTTGTAGGCGATGTCGAAGCCGCGCACCTTGGGGCGGTTGGCGTGCGTCAGCACCTGCACCACGCCCGGTACGGCGAGCGCTTCATCGACGTGGATGGCCGTGATGCGGCCCTTTGCCACGGGGCTGCTGACGACGACGCCGTAGGCCAGGTCGGGCGCGAAATGTTCGGCGGCGTACTTGGCCTGGCCGGTGACCTTGGCGCGGCCGTCGATGCGCGAGACGGGCGTGCCGGTGCGGACCTGGCCCGTGCCCGGGTCGGCCACGGGGGCCTGCAATGCCTCGATCAGATCGGTCATGGTGCTTCTCCTTGTTCGGTGTCGTCCGGCGTGGCGCTCCAGTTGGTGACCGTGCCGCGCACGGCCACCTGCAGCGCACGCACGATGGCGTTGCGTGCCAGCGGAATCTTGAAGTCGTTGGCGCCGCGGCCGACGGCGCCGGCCAGCAGCGTGTCGGCCACGCGGCCGAACAGTTCGTCGGAAGGCCGCTCGCCGGCCAGCAGTGCCTCGGCCTCCGGCTTGCGCCACGGCTTGTGCGCGACGCCGCCGACGGCGATGCGGGCCGCGCGGATGCTGCCGTCCTCGCCCATGTCCAGGGCCGCTGCCACGGAGGATAGCGCGAAGGCATACGACAGCCGTTCGCGCAGCTTCAGGTAGGCCGAGTGGCCGGCGAACTGCGTGGCGGACGGCAGGGCGATATGGGTGATCAGCTCATCGGCCGCCAAGGTCGTGTCGATATCGGGCCGGTCGCCGGGCAGCCGGTGGAACTCGGCGAAGGCGATTTCGCGCTTGCCGCGCACCGACTGCACGTGCACCACCGCTTCCAGTGCTGCCAGAGCCACGCACATGTCGGAAGGGTGGGTGGCGATGCAGTGCTCGGACGTGCCGAGGATGGCGTGCTGGCGCGTGACGCCGCCGATGGCGGAACAGCCGCTGCCCGGCGTGCGCTTGTTGCACGGGGTGGCGACGTCGTAGAAGTAGTAGCAGCGCGTGCGCTGCAGCAGGTTGCCGCCGTTGCTGGCCATGTTGCGCAGCTGCGGCGAGGCGCCCGCCAGGATGGCGTCGGCCAGCAGCGGATAGCGCTGCTTCACCAGCGGGTGGTAGGCCGTGTCGGCGTTGCGGGCCAGGGCGCCCAGCAGCAGGCCGCCATCGGGCGTTTCCTCGACCTGGTCGAAAGGCAGGCGGTTGATATCGACCAGGCGCGGCGCGACCTGCACGCCTTCCTTCAGCAGGTCGAGCAGGTTGGTGCCGCCGGCGATGAAGCGCACTTCGTGCTGGTTGGCAGCGGCGCCGCTGTCGTTGCCGGCGTTCGCGGCGATCTGTTGCAGCGCGCCGTCGATGTCGGTGGGGCGGGAGTAGGCGAAGGGGTTCATGCCGGCACCGTCCCCGTCACGACGCCCCGCTCGGCGTTCTCGCTGGCCGGGTCGATGCCCGCCACCTGGCTGACGGCCCGCAGGATCTGCGGGTAGGCGCCGCATCGGCAGATATTCCCGCTCATCAGTTCGCGCACGTCGGCCGAGCAGCGCGCCTGGCCCTCGTTGACCAGGCCCACGGCCGAACAGATCTGCCCCGGCGTACAGTAGCCGCACTGGAAGGCATCGTGCTCGACGAAGGCCTGCTGCACCGGATGCAGCCGGTCGCCATCGGCCAGGCCTTCCACGGTGGTGACGGCGCGGCCGTCCTGCATCACGGCCAGGGTCAGGCAGGAATTGATGCGGCGCCCGTTCACCAGTACGGTGCAGGCACCGCATTGGCCGTGATCGCAGCCCTTCTTCGTGCCGGTCAGCCCGAGACGCTCGCGCAGCAGGTCGAGCAGGGTGACCCAGGCTTCCAGTTCCAGTGTGTGCTCGCGGCCGTTGACGGTGATGGTCAGCGGATGGCGCTCGGGAGCTTGCATGGCGAATCCTTTATCGTCGCGTTAAAGGATCGCGGGGTGTGCCGCCGGCCGTGGCGACGCGCAGGCGGGCACGCCCGGCGATCCCGGGGTAATGCCCCACCTTAGCGTTCAATAGCCGGACCCGGCAGTGCGCTCGTTCACACAGCGCCAAAGAAAAAGCCCGCAGCTTGCGCCGCGGGCCCGAAGAGGACTACCGGTTTCTTCTTTACTGCTTCTTATTTCATCAAACTTATTTGCGACTTATTTACGTCCTCGGCGTGCCAGCAGGCCGACGAGCGCCAGGCCGGCGGCCAGCATCGGCAGGGTACCCGGTTCCGGCACCGGCGAGACGGCCTTGAACGACAGGTCGCGGCCGAAGATCACGGCGTCGTCGAACCGGGCGGTCTTGCCGCCATTGTTCAGCCATTCGATATTCCAGCTGCCCGTCAGGGTCTGGCCGGCGCCGATGGCCTGGTTATCGAACAGGAAGGTGGTGCTGCCGGCGTTTACGCCGTTCAGCGACAGGGCCAGGTCCAGCGTGGCGTCCAGGGTCTTGCTGACGTTGGTGATGGTCCACGTGCCGGTCTTGCCGTCGCGGCTTTCCGTGAAGCCGAAGTTGAACGACTGGCTGAAGTCCAGGTCGAAGAAGCCGAGGTAGTTTTCCTTGTACAGCGTGTTCCAGGAACCGGTGCCGCTGCTCTTGAAGGCGGAATTGAAGCCGGCCGTGTTGGCGCCGAAGATGGTCAGCGAATCGCCGCTGGAGTAGGCCAGCTTGTCGGCGTTGTCGCCGGCCAGCTTGACGTCGTCGGCGGAAGCGTTGCCCACGCCTGCCTTGGAATGGAAGAAAGTGGCGTTGGCCGCGCCGGCGGTCAGCAGGGTTGCGCTCAGCAGCGCGATCTTGGCAATACGTGCGATGGTCATTTTGTCTTCTTTGGTTCGTTCGTGCCGGGAGCGTGGGCAGGAAGAGAATGGCGGCAATTGTTTGGCCGAAGTCAAAATGGTAAACCAGTCCCACATCGATTGCAACAACGAAATTAGAGTTTCCACAACACAACTTGGTCATAGTGCAACGTCATGGCAGGCGATCTCACCGTTGCGGCGGCTTTTGCCGGGCTTCCTCGGCAGTGAGCAACCACACGCGGTCGATATCGCCATCGGCATTTTGCGTGTAATTAACAACAATATCGCGGCCACGCAGGGCGGCGGGCACTTCGACCAGGTTGTCCTGGTTGAAGATGCGGGCGGCCGGCGACAGCCTGCGGGCCTTGCCGTCCAGTGTGATGTCGGGGAAGTAGCCCGGCGTCATCCGCCCCCGCCGGGCTTCCGGGGGAAAGACGCGATCGTCGGCCCGGGCGGGCAGCGCCGACAGGGTGGCCATGAGCAGGCCGAGCGAGGCCAGGGCGAGCAGGGGACGGCGTTGCATGGGAGGGCTCCCGCAAAAAGCTTTACTGTACCCGGCTGCCGGCCCCGTGGAAAGCGGAGGCGGTGGCGATTTTTGCTGCGTGGCTCCGTGTTTCGACGGTGCGTGGCATGCTGGCGCCAGCCATCAATCTGGCGAACGCGTTGTACCAGTGGGCGAACAAATCCAGGGACCGAAGCCGCCGCCCCGCTGCGCCGCCAGGCCCAGGCGATCGAGGTTCCATCGAGGAGATGCCATGAAGTGGTTCTACGACATGAAAATCGCGCCGAAGCTGCTTACCGTGTTCGGTGTCGTCCAGTTACTGATGCTCATCATGGGCATTACCAGTATCAGCTCGATGTCGAAACTGAACGATGCATCGACCGACCTGGCTGCCAACTGGATGCCCAGCGTGCGCGCCGTGATGCAGTTGCGTACCGACGTGGGAGAGCTGCGCCGCTGGCAGCTGGCGCACATGCTGACCGACGTGCCCAAGTCGCTCGATACCTATGAAGACCGGATGGCCAAGACATTGGCGGCCCAGCGCACCAATGCGGAGAACTATGAGAAGCTCATCTCCAGCCCCGAGGAACGGGCCGTCTACCAGGACTTCGCCCGCAACTGGCAGCTGTTCCTGGTCGAGCATAACAAGGTGGTCAGCCTGTCGCGCCAGAACCTGAAGGCCGAGGCCCGCGCCGCGGCGGCCGGCCAGTCCGCCAAGATCCTGACCGACGCGACGGCCGCGCTGGACAAGCTCGTCGCGATGAATGTCGATGGCGGCAAGCAGGCCAGCGACAACGCAGAAGCGCTGTACCAGAGCGCCCGCGCCACGTCCCTTGGCCTGCTGCTGCTGGCCCTTGTGCTGGGCTGCACCTTGGCATTGTGGGTGGCGCGTATCGTCGCGCGGCCCCTGCGCCAGGCGGTGGACGCGGCGCGCGCCGTGGCCGAGGGCGACCTGACGCGCGACATCGAAGTGCATTCGCGCGACGAGACGGGCGAACTGATGGCGGCCCTGCGCGACATGACGGCCAGGCTGCAGGGCCTGGTGGCCCAGGTCCGCACCGGCACCGATACCATCGCCACGGCTTCCAGCGAAATCGCGGCCGGCAACCAGGACCTGTCGGCCCGCACCGAGGAACAAGCCAGCGCGCTGGAGGAAACGGCGTCGTCGATGGAGCAGCTCACCTCGACCGTCAAGCAGAATGCCGACAATGCCCGCCAGGCCAACCAGCTGGCCCAGTCGGCCTCCGGCATCGCCGTGCGGGGTGGCGCCGTCGTCGGCGAGGTGGTGGGCACGATGGCGTCCATCAACGAAGCGTCGCGCAAGATCGTCGACATCATTTCCGTCATCGACGGCATCGCCTTCCAGACCAATATCCTGGCCCTGAATGCCGCGGTCGAGGCGGCGCGCGCGGGCGAGCAGGGCAGGGGCTTCGCCGTCGTCGCCAGCGAGGTGCGCAACCTGGCGCAGCGCTCGGCCGCCGCCGCCAAGGACATCAAGCAGCTGATCAACGACTCGGTCGACAAGGTCGACACGGGCTCGCGCCTGGTCAACGAGGCCGGCAACACGATGGATGAAATCGTCGCCAGCATCACGCGCGTGACGGACATCATGAGCGAGATCACGGCCGCCAGCAGCGAGCAGAGTGCCGGCATCGAGCAGGTCAACCAGGCGGTGGTACAGATGGACCAGACCACGCAGCAGAACGCGGCGCTCGTGGAAGAATCGGCCGCCGCCGCCGAATCGATGCAGCAGCAGGCCGCCCGGCTGGCGCAGATCGTCAGCGTGTTCCGGCTCAACGCCCAGGCCATGGCCGGCATCGCCGCCCAAGCCGCCACGGCGCCGGCGCGGCTGGTCTCGGCCGCCAAGGCCCGGCCGGTCGCCGCCGCGCCGAGGGCGGCGCTGGCGGGCGGCAAGCCTGCTAAGCCGCAGGAGGACGAGTGGGAGACGTTCTGAGGCCGCCGGTACGCTGGACGGCACGGCGACGTATTTGTTACGGCAGTCGCGTCACCGTGCCGGCGCTGTGCCGCTCCAGCAGCCGCATCAGGTCTCGCCCGATCGCCGTGGCGTATGCCGTGCCGCGCACGTCGTACACGCCGATCGTGTAGCGCCAGCGGTCGCCGACATTGCTCAGCGCGATAAACGAGTCGTTCTTGCCGCTGTAAGACAGGATGTAGATGTCGCGGGCCGCCAGGTAGTCATGCATGCCTGTTTTTTCTTCCTTATCAAAGCCGCCCCGCCTGGCGAAGTCCAGCACGAGGGCGCGCAGCGCGTTTGCCTGTGCAGGTGTGTGCGTCATGACTTCGAACGAACACTGGGGCGAGCGCGTTTCATAGATACAGCCGGCGAGCGACGCCAGCATCAGCGCGGCAGCCAGTAACACGTCCCGGCGTTTCATGGCCTTGCTTCCGGATGCCGCGCCAGCCACGCCGCCAGCAGTTCCCGGTACCGCTCCATCGCATTCTCGTACAGGTCATACACGCACACGGCGCACCCGCTGCCGCAGCAGTCGCCCGGTTCCGGCTTCGGCGGCGGTTCGGGGCGCGGGTCGGGAGGGGAAACGGCGCGCGTCGTCGCCACGTCAGCCGTCCTTCGACGCCAGCATGGCCTGGTTGCGACCGCGGATCTTGGCGCGGTACAGGGCGCGGTCGGCCCGTTGCACCAGTTCGTCCGGGTCGGCACCCTCCGTCGGCACCTGCACGGCCACGCCGATGCTGATGGTGACGCGCCCGAACGGCGACTCTTCGTGCTCGAATTCCATTGCCGCCAGCTCGGTGCAGATGTCCTGCGCCGTCTGCAGCGCGTCGGCGCTTTCGGTGCCGGCCGACAGCAGCACGAATTCCTCGCCGCCGTAGCGGGCCGCCAGGTCGGTGGGGCGGCGGGCGTGGCGTGCCACCAGGGCGGCCACCGAGCGCAGGCAGGCGTCGCCGGCCACGTGGCCGTAGCGGTCGTTGTACTTCTTGAAGTAGTCGACGTCCAGCACCAGCAGGGCCAGCGGCTGGCCGGAGCGGGCGGCGCGGCGCCATTCGCTGGCCAGCTGGGTGTCGAAGCCGCGCCGGTTGGTCACGCCCGTCAGGCCGTCCGTCGTCGACAGGGCCGCCAGCTTCAGGTTCGACTGTTCCAGTTCGGCCGTGCGCATGGCAACGATGCGCTCCAGCGCCGCCTTCAATTGCGTCAGGCGCCGCACACGCCAGCGGTAGAAGGCCCACAGCAGCGTGCATGCCAGGACGGCGACCGGGATGCGGAACCACCAGGTCTGCCAGAACGGCGGCGTGATCGTCACCAGCAGCGAGGCCGGCTCCGTGTTCCATACGCCACGGTGGTTGGCGGCCTTGACGCTGAAGCGGTAGCGGCCCGGATCGAGGTTGGTGTAGGTGGCGGCGCGGTGGGTGGCGTCCGTCTCGACCCAGTCCTTGTCGAAGCCTTCGAGCCGGTAGGCATAGCGGTTCAGGCCCGGCTCCGTGTAATGCAGCGCGGCGAATTCGATCGAGAAGCCGGAAGCTTCCGGCGCCAGGGTCAGCGCGCGCGGGGCCGTCACGGCGCCTTCCAGCCGCACGCCCGGATGGGGGCGCGCTTCGCTGAGGGAATGGTTGTAGACCTTGATATCCGTGATGGCCACCTGGGGCGCCGCCGTCGGGCTGCGCACGTCGCGCGGCGCGATGGCCGTCATGCCGTGCACGCCGCCGAAGTACAGCATGCCGTTCGGGCCGGGCAGCGAGGAATTGATCGTGAAGCCGTCCGTCATGCCGTCCGCCGCCGTGTACTGCATCGACTTGCCCGTGGCGGGATCGATCCGGTACAGGCCGGCGATGGTGCTGACCCACAGCTTGTCGTCCAGGTCGTTGCGGATCGACAGGATCTTGGCGCCGTTGGTGGCGGCCAGGTAGGAGCGGAAGCCGATCCGGCCGCCTTCGCGCAGCACCACCTGCTGCAGGCCCTTGGCCGTGCCTACCCACAGGCGGCCCAGCGAATCCTCGTGCAGGCTCGAGACGTTGTCATCGGCGAGGCTGTCGGGCACTTTCGGATCGTGCTCGAAGTGACGGAACTTGCCCGTCTTCGCGTCCAGCAGGTCCAGTCCGCCGCCGTTCCATTCCGAGCCCATCCACACGCGCCCGCTGCGGTCCTCCAGCACCGTCGACGTGCCGTTGACGCTGCGGCTGTCCGGGTCCTTCGGGTCGTTGCGGTACATGCGGTGCGTGCCGGTGGCCGGCTCGTACCGGATCAGGCTGTTGCCGGTGGCCAGCCACAGCACGCCGTCGCGGCCCGGGGCGATACCGTTGATATAGTCGCTGGCCGTATTGCCGAAGTGGACGGCCTGGAAGCTGCCGTCCGGATCGTCCAGCCGGTTCAGGCCGTTCGAGGTGCCGGCCCACAGGGGGCCGTCCGGATCCTGGTACAGGCAGTAGACGATATTCTGCGTCAGCGTACCGGGCTTTTTCGGGTCCGAGACATAGCGGCGGATGACGGCATTGGTGGCTGGATCGAACAGGCTGATGCCCACGTTGCCGCCCAGCCACAGCTTGCCGGCTGGCGCCTGCGCGATGCTCAGCACGGCGTTGGTGCCGGGGCCGCCCGTCTGGTCGGCGCTGTGCGGCACGTAGCGGGCAAAGCCCGTGCTGTTCAGATTGACGAGGCTGATCCCGTCCGTAAACGAGGCGATCCACAGCATGCCGCCGCGGTCCTGCGTGATGGCGCGCAGGTTGTCGCCCGGCAGCGAGAACGGGTCGCTCGGGTTGTGCGAGAACTGGCTGAAGCGGCCTGCGCGCGCATCCCAGCGCAGCAGACCGGCCGACAGGGTGGTGGCCCACAAGGTTTGCTCTCGGTCGATATAGAAGCTGTTGACGCGGCTGTTCGGCGTGAGCAGCACGCGCCGTTCGCTCCACGGCGTGCCGGCATCCCAGCGCAGCGCACCGCTTTCGGTGCCGATCCACAGGTTGCCGGCTTTGTCGAACTGCAGCGCGCGCACGATGTTCATGCGTGGATCGGGTTGCTCGGCCGGGTCGACGGTGTAGTGCACGAATTCGGTGCCACCCGGCGGCAGGTAGTCCAGCCCGCCCGGCCACGTGGCCGCATACACGCCGCCCCTGGCGTCCAGTGCGATGGCGTTCAGGTCGTTGGTGGCCAGGCTGCCCGGGCGCGCCGCATCGTGTTCGTACACGACGAACTTGCCGGTGGCCGGATCGAAGTGCTGCAGCCCGCCCCAGCTGGCGATCCACATGCCGTCCTTGCCGTCCGAAATGATGGCCTTGATGATGCCGCGGTTCTTCGGCCCCTGCGCGGCGCGGAACACGGTGAAATCGTTGGTGGCCGGGTTGTAGCGCGCCAGCCCGTCCTGCGTGCCGGCCCAGATGCGGCCCCTGGCGTCTTCGTACAGGGCCGACACGCGGTCGTGCGGCAGGCTGTTCGCGTCGTTCGACCGGCTCGTGTAGCGCACCGCCTGATAACCGTTGTAGCGGTACAGGCCGTTGACGTGGGTGCCGATCCACATGAAGCCCTGGCGGTCCTGCAGCAGCGACAGCATCGACGGCTCGTCGTTGCCCAGCGGCCCCAGTTTCTTGAAGCGCAGCGTCGGCGGCGCCGCCGGCTGCGCCAGCGCGGCGCTGGCCAGCAGGATGGCGATCAGGAAGCCGAGCAGGAAGCCGAGCAGGGGCGGGCAGAGCCGGCGCGCAGGCGCAGACGGGGCGAAAGGGGCAGGTGTGCAGTGCATCCGGTGATTATACATTCCTTTTATGCAATAATTTTGCATTCAAATGTCGCGATTTGTGCGTATCCCGGCCGAAACGGGTATGATCCGGGGTTGGCTGCTCTGGCCGTTGCGCGCGCATCACATTGGACTGCGCGGCAAATCCCGTCAGCGCCGTCATCCGGCAAGCGCCGCGCAACCCCCGCGGCCCGCCGGCCGAACACGAACGCAGCGGATATTGGCGGCGTTCCCACTGATTAAATGTAGAGAGCATGGCGGCCTGTCCGCCGCCCCAGAATATGTCCGATTTCGAAACCCCTTCCGCTTCCGCTTCCGACGTTCAGCCTGCGGCACCCGCCCCGGTGCGCTTTGCCGACTTCGGCCTGTCGCCCGATATCCTGCGTGCGCTGACGGACCAGGGTTATGAACACCCGACCCCGATCCAGGCCCAGGCCATTCCCGTCGTGCTGAAAGGCCGCGACGTGATGGGCGCCGCCCAGACCGGTACCGGCAAGACGGCCGGCTTCTCGCTGCCCATCATCCAGCTGCTGCTGGCCCACGCCAGCCCCAGCATGAGCCCGGCGCGCCACCCCGTGCGCGCGCTGATCCTGACGCCCACGCGCGAGCTGGCCGTGCAGGTGGCGGAAAACGTGGCCGCGTATTCGCGCCACACGCCGCTGCGTTCGACCGTCGTCTACGGCGGGGTCGACATGAAGCCGCAGACGGCCATCCTGCGCAACGGCGTCGAGATCATCATCGCCACGCCGGGCCGCCTGCTCGACCACATCGAGCAGAAGACCGTGTCGCTGGGCCAGGTGTCGATGTTCGTCATGGACGAAGCGGACCGCATGCTGGACATGGGCTTCCTGCCCGACCTGCAGCGCATCATCAACCTGCTGCCGAAGCAGCGCCAGAACCTGATGTTCTCGGCCACCTTCTCGACCGAGATCAAGCGCCTGGCCAACAGCTTCCTGAACGACCCCGTCACCATCGAAGTCGCGCGCAGCAATGCCACGGCCGACAAGGTCACGCAGGTGGTCTACAAGGTCAGCGAGGAAAACAAGCGTGAGGCCGTGGCCCACATCCTGCGCCAGCGCGAACTGAAGCAGGTGATCGTCTTCTCGAACACGAAGATCGGCGCGTCGCGCCTGGCGCGCGGCCTGGAACAGGAAGGCATGAAGGCCACCGCCATCCACGGCGACCGCACGCAGCAGGAACGCATGGCGGCGCTGGAAGCGTTCAAGCGCGGCGAGATCGACGTGCTGGTGGCCACCGACGTGGCCGCGCGCGGGCTCGATATCTCCGACCTGCCGTGCGTGATCAACTACGACCTGCCGTACAACGCGGAAGACTACGTGCACCGCATCGGCCGCACGGGCCGCGCCGGCGCGTCGGGCGACGCCATCTCGATCTTCTCCGACAAGGACGAACGCCTGCTGGTCGATATCGAGAAACTGATCAAGCAGACCATCCGCCGCGCCGAGCTGGAAGGCTTCAAGCCGGGTGCACGCAGCAGTGAAGAGCGTCCACGCGAGGCGCGTCCACCGCGCCGCGGCGCCGAGGGCGAGCGCAGCTTCGGCGGCGACCGCGCCGGCAGCACGGAACGGGGCCCGCGCAGCGAGCGCCCACCGGAGCGCAGCGGCGAGCGGGAACGCTACGGCCGCCCCGGCGTGCCGCGCCGCGACAAGGTCGATCCATGGTTCCTGAAACCGTACGAGCCGACCCGCGCCGCCAGCACGGCCCCGGCCACGACGTCGTCGACGACGCCGGCCAAGCCGAAGCAGAAGATCGCCGCGCTGCTGGGCGGCCTGCCCAAGAACTGATCGAAGCCTGGCGTCAAAAAAAAACCGCACGTGTCGAACGTGCGGTTTTTTTTTGCGCCAGGCCTCCGCGCACCGAGCCGGACGCAAAGACAGCCGCGCAGGCCGGGCCTGGGCGGCTGTCTTCCCTGCTGGCGCGCCGGCGCACAGCGCGGTGAATCACACGTTCGTTGACCAATAAATCCGACGAAATCGTTTCAGGGCAAGGCGGAAATGCACGGCAAGGCGAGGCCTTCCCGTGCATTTTCAACGGAGGATCGGGGCGATCCTCGTCGGATTCATGCAATGACTCCGTGACTCACCAGACTAGATCGCCTCGACCAGCGCCGTCACGACGCGGTTGACCGATGGCTCGAGGCCGACCCACATGGGCAGGCGCAGCAGGCGTTCGGACAGGTTGTCCGTGTACGGCATTGGCGCCGGTGTCGTGGTGTGGCGCAGCCCGGCCGGCGCGCTGTGCAGCGGCACGTAGTGGAATACGCTGCTGATACCCTGCCGCTTCAGGCTGGCGATGACCTTGGTGCGCTGTTCCAGCGAGTCCAGCAAGACATAGTACATATGGGCATTGTGGACGCAGCCTTCCGGCACCATCGGGCGACGCAGGCGGCCGTCCGCTTCGAGCGGTGCCAGCAGTTCATGGTACTGCTGCCACAGGGCCAGGCGTCGGGCATTGATGGCGTCGGCTTCTTCCATCTGCGCCCACAGGAAGGCGGCGATCACTTCGCCGGGCAGGTAGGACGAGCCGATGTCCACCCACGTGTACTTGTCCACCTGGCCACGGAAGAACTGACTGCGGTTGGTGCCTTTTTCGCGGATGATTTCGGCCCGTTCGGCATACACGGGGTCGTTCACCAGCAACGCACCGCCTTCGCCAGCGATGATGTTCTTGGTTTCGTGGAACGAGTAGGTGCCCATGTGGCCGATCGACCCCAGCGCACGGCCCTTGTAGGTGGACATGATGCCTTGGGCGGCATCCTCGACGACGATCAGGTCGTGGCGGCGCGCGATGTCCATGATGGTGTCCATTTCGCAGGCGACGCCGGCATAGTGCACCGGCACGATCATGCGCGTGCGCGGCGTGATGGCGGCCTCGATTTTCGTTTCATCGATATTGAGCGTGTCGGGGCGGATGTCGACGAACACCGGCACGGCGCCGCGCATGACGAAGGCGTTCGCCGTAGAGACGAATGTGTACGAAGGCATGATCACTTCGTCGCCTTCCTTCAGCTCGGCCAGCAGGGCCGCCATTTCCAGCGCCGCCGTGCAGGAATGCGTCAGCAGGGCGCGCGCGCAGCCCGTGTTCTGCTCCAGCCAGGCGTGGCACTTCTTCGTGAAGCTGCCGTCGCCGGACAGGTGGCCGTTGGTATGGGCCTGGGCGATGTACCACAGCTCGCGGCCCGTCATGAAGGGTTTGTTGAATGGGATGGCGTCGTTCATGGTTTTCCTTTTTGGACGATTGCTGCCGTGCGCGAAAAGGCGCCGGCGCGACGGCGATTCATGGAGCAATGCGGTGATAAATATCCTGCGGATGGTCGAAGCCAAAGCCGAGTGAGGCATACAGGTTCAGCACGGCGACATTGGCGGCGGAGATCGAACTGGTGACTTCGGCATGGCCGGCGTCGAACAGCTCGCGCACGGCCAGGTGCCACCAGTGGCGTGCCAGCCCGCGGCCCCGGTACTGGTCCGCCACGGCATGCAAGACCAGGCTGGCACCGCTGTGGCCGATGAACCCGGCCACCTGGCCGTCGGCATACAGCGCCCAGGTATTGCCGGCGCCGAGCAGCTGCTGCAGCCAGTTGTCGTAGCGGCGGTCGGCGCCGGCCCGGTCCAGCATGAAGTCGCGCTGGAAGCGACCGTGTGCGAACGCGCCGTGGCAGATCGCCAGCGCGGCGGCGGCGTCCGGGTGCCGCGCGTCGATCTTGCCGATGGTGATCCCGGCGCGTGGCGGCACGTCGCGCAGGCGCGCCTGCACGGCCCGTGTGGCCAGCAAGGTATCGCAGTAGTGGAAGCCGTGGCGCTGCAGCAGGGCCTTGTCCGCCAGCGGATCGACCTTGATGGTCTGCAGGCCGGCATGGCGGTCCGCTGCCGCCAGTGCCTGTGCCGAATAGGCCGTCAGTTCCCACGCCGGCATGCCGAAGGCGGCGCTGTCGTAGGGCGAAGGCTGGATGAATGCCGGCTCAGTCATCGAGCGCTCCTGCGTTCGACGTCAGGCGCCGCACGATGTACAGGGGGCGTTTCTTGGCCTCGTCGAAAGCCTTGCCCAGATAGACGCCGATGATGCCCAGGATGCCGATGATCAGGCCGCCGATGAAGTACAACGACACGATCAGGCTGCTCCAGCCCGGTACCGGCGAACCTTGCAGCAGCGCACGGCCGAGGATGTAGCTGCCGACGACGAACGAGACGCCGGCCATCGTCAGTCCCAGCCGCGCGGCCATGCGCAAGGGCTTGTCGGAATACGCAATGATGGTGTCGGAGGCCAGCTTGAACAGCTTGGCGAAGGTATAGCTCGACGTGCCTTCGAGCCGCTCGGCATGCTGCACGCGAATGCCTGTGGTGGGGAAGCCCATCCATTGGACATGGCCGCCGAAGAAGCGCAGCTGCTCGCGCATTTTCGTGAAGTTCGTCACCACCTTGCGCGACATGATGCGGAAGTTGCCGCTGTCGCCGTCGAAATCGATATCGGCCAGGTAACTGAACAGGCGGTAGAACAGCCAGGAGGTAAAGCGTTTGAGCAGCGGGTCCTGCCGCTCCCCACGCAGCGCCAGCACGACGTCATAGCCTTCCTGCGCCTTGGCGTACAGGCGCGGGATTTCTTCCGGCGCGTCCTGCAGGTCGCAATCCATCACGACGACCCAGTCGCCCTTGCAGATATCCAGGCCGGCCGTGATGCCGTAGTGCTGGCCGAAATTGCGCGAGAACTGCAGGCCGACCACGCGCGGATCGGCCGCAGCCAGGCGCTCGATCACGTCCCAGGAGCGGTCCGGCCCGCAATCTTCCACCAGCACGATCTCGAAATTGGGCGACACGGGCTCGATGGCGTCGCGCAGGCGAAGGTACAACTCGTCCAGCATCTTCTCGGCCCGGTACACGGGGACGACGACGGAAATAAGGGGGGCTTGCGATGTCATTGTTTCTCCATCTCCGCAGCAACTGCGGAGCATTCAATCATGGTTGTACTGCTTGCAGCGTAACGCCATACAGCGTGGCGCGCGCACTGCCATTACTGATGGCGCGCAGCTCCAGGTCGCTGGTAGTGCGCTTCACCGTCACCGGAACGGCCAGCTGCTGCCGGCCCGCTGTCACGACGGGCAGCGCGCCGTGGCGCGTCGTGCCGCCGCTCGATACCACGTCGACTGTACCGAAGTCGCTGCCCGTGCCATCGATGGCGATGTCGAAGGTGGCGGTGTAGCGGCCCGGCGCGAGCGCCAGGTTCTGGCCGAAAGCAAGCACCCCCGTTTCACCCCGTTCGGCGACGATGGCGCGAGGCGACTCCTGCACCTTGCCTACCAGATGCGGCATCCCGCCATCGGCGGCGAAATGGCGCGCCTTGCTGTACTTCATGTCCCAGGACGGCAGGTCGGCCGCGAAGTTATGGTCGTATACGACGAAGCGCCAGCCCTCGAAATCGAGGGTGGCAGCCGGTGCGCCGGCGCGTGCGGCCATCAGGTCCGGCCGGAACTTCGCCTGCTCCTCCGTGTTCAACAACAGGAAGGTACGGCCACGCCACGTATCGGGCTGGTACCAGCGGTCTGAGCTCAGGTGCCGCATCGGCACCGGCAGGCCATTCTGGATGGTGATCTGGCGCAGGCGCACCCGGTGCGCCGCCAGCACCGTCAACCGCCCCGCATCCCAGAACGGGGCATAGCCGTATTCCAGCCCTTGCTGGCGCATGAATTCGATCATGCGGTCGGCCTGCTGCGTGTGTACGCGCGTGAAATCGGCGGCCGTCACGGGGCCATAGGTGCGCAGGGAGCTGGCGCCGAACAAGCCGACGACGGCGAGGGCGGCCACGGCCAGCGGAGTGGTCGGGCCGTAGCGGTCGACCGCCGTGCCGACGAACAGCACCAGCAGCACCATCAGGTGCGGCACCAGGTAGCGGATCGCGCCATCGCTCGAACTGTAGGACGTCAGCGTCGTGGCCAGCGAGAAGAACACGGCGGCGGCCAGGCCGGCCAGCGCAAACACCAGGGCCGCCTCGAGCGGCGCGGCGCGTTGCCGCCAGGCCCGGCAAACCGTCCAGGGCAGCAGCACGAACAGGAACAGCGCCGTGGCCACCTGGTATATGCCGGCGACGATGCCGCGCCCGGACACTACCCGCGCACCCGGCTGCGGCAAGGTGGTGAACAACAGGAACAGGCCATCGAGCAGGCGCAAGGCATTGTCGCGCATGGCCTGGGCGGTAGCATAGAACAGCGTCACCCCCGTTCCCATGCTGTTGGCCTGGCTCCGGATATACACGTACAGCAGGGTGCCCGCAGCCGCCGCGGCAAGCAGGCAAGCCGCCAGCGCCAGGTCACGGCGCGCCGGCAGCGCGCGGCGGCGCAGCAGCGCCACGACGGCCGCCGCCAGCAGCGGTGCCAGGTAGTACGCGGCCGCCCGTTGCGGATTGGCCCAGAACACCAGCAGCACGATGGCGGCAGCGGCGGCGGTCCAGCGGGCGCGGGCGCGGCCGCTGGCCTGGCAGGCGCGCACGGTGCAGACGAGCAGCCAGACACCCATACAGTACAGCAAACCATAGGCGGCTTGCCCGTACAGGTTTTCCGCCAGGTTCTGCGACAGCCCGGCACTCATGACGATCAGGGTCGCCAGCCGGGCGGTACGGGAGTGCCCCGCCAGGCGCGCCAACAGCCAGGTTGCGTGCAGGACCAGGCCGGCGGTGACGAAGCCGGCGCAGGCATGGGCGGCGAAGCCGTTAGGCAGTACCAGCAGGAACGGCAGCACCAAGGTCTGGGTAAACAGCACCCACAGGTCGCCGTTGACGTAGTTCCATTGCGCCGGGAAATAGCTTGCCGTATCGAGCATTTCCTGGGCCAGCACGTTTTTCACGGCCGAGTCGGAATGCAGGTAAGCGCGGTAATCCACGCCCACGTACCACGCCAGCAGCAGCAGATTGCACACCAGCACGGCAATCAGGAGGCGATGCACGAGAATGCGGTCAGGATCACGCATGTGAATTGTAAAGTTCCGTAAAGGAAAAATTGTACCGGAGAAATGTCAATCTTGCAACGACGCGAGCACGGGGCGCGACCGCGGAGAATAGCAGGGCGGGCAAGGAAACCCATGCATTATTGGTAATTTTTTGTAACCGCTGGATTCACAGATGCAAGTCAGTCGGCCAGCGGGGCCGGGCCGCCGGCCGTCAGGGGCGGGCGGCCTGCAGCGTGATGCCGTACAGTTTCAGTTCACCCTTACCGCTGCTGCGCACGCGCAGTTCCACCGACGCCTGCATCGTGTCGAGCGTAAACGGCACGGCGAGGCGCTGCCGGCCGGAAACCGTCAGCGGCGCCGCGCCGTGGGTTACGGTGCCTTCCGTCGAGACCACGTCCACGGCGCCGAAGTCGGTGCCCGCGCCGGCGGTTTCGATGTCGAAGGTGGCGACATAGCTGCCACGCTGCACGGTCAGCCAGGGGCCGAAGGCCAACATGCCTGCCTCGCCCGGGGCGGCTACCAGTGCAGCTGGCGCTTCCTGGAGCCGTCCGACCAGCCGCGCGGTGGTGGCGTCCGGCGTCAGGACCAGCGGCCGAGGGTAGGCGATATCCCAGCCGGGCATGGCGCTGGCGAGGTTGTGCGGGTAGACGAAAATGCGCCAGTTTTCAAAGGCCAGGACCGCTTCGGGCGGCCCGGCCAGCCGCGCCAGCGCGTCCGGCTTGAACGCCGCCAGCTCGCCCTGGTCCAGCAGCAGGAAGCTGCGGCCCTGCCAGGCCTGCGGACGATACCAGCGGTCTGAACTGAGGTGCCGCTTCGGCATCGGAATGCCCTTTTCCAGGTCGACCTGGCGTATCCGGATGGCGCCTTCGGAAAGTACGGTGAACCTGCCGGCGTTCCAGAACGTTGCGTAGCCATAGGCCAGGTTATGCCGGCGCAGGAAGTCCAGCAGGGCATCGGTGCGGGGCGGCGTCGACACCGCGAACAGCTTGGCGTCCGGGACGCGATATGCCACCGGTGCGCTGCATGCCAGCAAGGCCAGGCTGGCCCATGCCAGCAGCAACACCGGGCGGGGCGGGCCGGCGCGGTCGATCACCAGGCCCGGCAGCATGATGACGAGACACAGCAGCGACAGCACGACATAGCGGATCGAGCCATCCGGTATCGCCGGATCGGCCAGCGAGGTGGTCGACATCAGGAACAAGGTGATCGCCAGCGAACTGAGGCTGAACGCCAGCAGGGCCGTCAGTACCGGTTCACGTCGGCCCCATGCGCGCCTGATGGCCCACGGCAGAAGCACGAACGTTACCGTCAGCGCGCAGGCCAGACGGGCGGCAACGCCCAGACCATACGCCGTCGTGGGGCTGGCGCCAGGCAGGGGCAGGCCGTCGAACAGCATCAAGAGACCGCGCAGCGTGCGGCCGATATTTCCCAGCATGCCCGCCAGATCGAGGTAGCGTACCTGGGTCAGCCCAGGCGTGGCGGAGGTGTAGGCCAGCGTGAACTGGTGCAGGGCCACGCCGGCCGCGGCGCAGGTGAACAGGGCCAGGCCGAGCTGCCACGCATCCCGACCTGGCCGCCGCCCTGCCCGCAGCGACAGCGTCAGTGCGGCGGCCAGCAGCGGCACCGCATATTGCACCACGGCGCGCTGGGGATTGCCCCAGAACGCCAGCAGCAGCACGAAGCCGGCAGCGGCGGCATAGCGCCAGCGCCGCTTCCCGGTGTGCCGGTGCGCGGCCAGCGTGAAGGCGAACAGGTAGGCGCCCATCGCGTACAGCAGTCCGTAGGCGGCCTGGCCATACAGGGTCTCCGCCATCGTCGCCGACCAGCCGGCGCTGACGATCACCAGCGTGGCGGTGCGGGCCAGCCGCGACTGCCCGAGCGCGCCGGCCAGGACCCAGGTGGCATGCAATACGATGGCGGACGCCAGCAGGGCGCCGCCGGCATGCACCGCCATGCCGTTCGGCAGGAAGGCCGCCAGCGGCAGCGCCAGTGTCTGCAGGAAGACGACCCAGATATCCTTGTTGACGTAATTCCAGTCGGGTGGGAAATAGCGGCCCGTTTCCAGGATTTCCTGCGCCAGCAGGTTCATCGCGGCGGCATCGGAATGCATCAGGTGCCGGTAACCGAAGCAGACATACCACACCAGCAGCGCAAGGTTGCACACCAGGACGAGTTGCAGCAGCGGCAGCACCCAGCGGGCGGCCGTGGTTCGGGATGGCTTCATGGGCGGAACGGGCGGGGGGGAAACGAGGCATTGTATCCCGGGAATGTCTATTTGCCAATTTGCCCCCGCCCGGCCCGCGGGGGCAGCGAACGCTTATTCGCGACTGAGCAGCGTGGCGGCCATGCGATACCATGCGCCGTCCAGAACGACCCGCAGCAGGGCCGCGGCACTGGCGTTCCAGTCGAGCCAGGGCATCGCGGCCGAGGCCGGCGCCTCGCCGGCCGCGTGCAGGTCGAGCCAGCGCGCCAGCGCATCGGCCAGCTGGGTACCGTTGCCAGCCTCGAAATACCAGGCATGGTCGCCGGCCACTTCGCGGAACACCGGCAGGTCGCGCGCGATGACGGGCAGGCCGTGGTGCGCCGCCTCGATCAGGGGCAGGCCAAAGCCTTCGGCCGCCGATGCGGCGAGCAGGCCCGCGCTGGAGGCGTACAGCTGGCGCAAGGTGGCGTCGTCGGCCCGAGGCAGCCAGAACAGGTGCTTGCCCTGCTCGGGATGCAGCCGCAGGCGCTCGCTCAGGCGCTCCGTCAACCAGCCGGGCTTGCCGACGATGACGAGGTTGGCCTCCACGCCACGGCGCCACAGCTGCTCGAACGCGTCCAGGGCCTGCGCATGCATCTTGCGCGGTTCCAGCGTCCCCACCATCAGCAGCGAAGGGCGGGCACGGACATGTGCCAGCAGGGCCTCGTCAGCGCTGCCGTTCGCCTCGGCGGGAATGTCGGCGCCCAGGTGGAACCAGCCGACGGGCAGCGGCGTGGGCCGGCGCACGTCATTGTGTTCGATCCAGTCCAGCAATTCGTCGGCGACGGCACGCGAGATGCACACCAGGCCGTCGGCCGTTTCCGCCACGGTCTTGACCCAGTTGGCGAACCATGGCGCCGCGCCGGGGCTGAACATTTGCGACTGCGTGATGGGCAGCAGGTCGTAGACGACGAAGTACAGCTGCACGCCGTGGCGGCGCATGTCGGCATACAGGGCACGGTTGCCGGGCACGTGGTTCGGCGCCAGGTCGAGACCCAGGAAAATGTCGCCCGGGCGCAGCACCACGGGCTGGGGCGGGGCGGGGTCGTCGCCCGCCAGCGGCGTAGCGGCCGCGGCGGCGGTGGCGCCGAAGGTACTCGCGTAGGCATAGTAGCCGCCGGCGTCGTACACGGCCTCCACCGCACACCCGGCCGGCGGTGCCTGCAGCAGCGCTGCCAGTACATTGCGCACCACGCGCTGGATGCCGGACTTGTCGTCCGTCTGCACCAGCACGGACAGGTCCACCAGCAACTGGGGCCGTGGGTCAGGCCGCATGGCGCAAATCCGATGCATCGGCCGCGATGAAGGCCGGCCGGCCGGCCGCCAGCGCAGCAAACAGGATGGACGGATCGCCCCTGCCGCGATCGAGCACCAGCGCCGCGCTCGACAGCGGGGGCAGGGTATCGCCGCCGGCCGGCAGTTCATCGTTCACCAGTATGCCGGCGCCGGCGCCCGCCGCAGGCAGCGTCACCCCGGCCCAAGGCAGGTCGCCGGCCGCTGCCAGCTCGGCGCGCAGCACGGTGGCGCCGCCGGTCAGCGCGATGGCTACCGCGCTGTCGTCGGGCACCAGGCGCACCGTGGCGCAATGCAGGCCGCGGTTCGATTGCGCTTGCGGCGGCGTACCTGCTTCATCGGCCGCGCAGAACATCAGGAAGCTGTCCTGCGGATGGAATTCGATGACGCTGTCGTCCAGCACCAGTTCGGGGCGGTCGATCAGGCGGTCCAGCGTGTAGCGGCGCGCGTAGTGGAACACGCCGCCGCTGTCGCGCCGCACCGGTTCCACCCGGTAGCCGGGCGGCGGTGCCTGCAGCAGCCGCCGGATCAGGCTGAGCTGTGCTGCGGCCTGCGCCCCGGTCCGGCTACCGGCGATCAGGTCGCCGACGTCGATCAGCAACTGGCGCTTGCCGCGCACCAGGCGGTTGGCGGCGATGCACACGGCCGTCTGCACCAGGTCCTCCTCGTTTGGCTCGACGGCAGCGCCGATCGAACCGAGCGATGCCATCAACTCGCGATAGCGGGCGCCCGCGCTGTCATGGGCGAAGCGCTCGATGGTATCGCGGTACAGCGCCCCGACGTGGGCGGGCTGGTGCACCGTGCGCATATAGGCTGCGGCACGTTGCGAAAGGCTTTCCGCCAGCGCCCGGTCGTGGCGCAGGCGCAGGATGGCATCGGCCAGCTCCTGCTCGGTGAACCGGTCCGGCAGCTTGATGGCGACATCGTCCGCCACCTCGGCGGCGGAGCCGTGCGCATTGATCACCGTAGGCAGGCGGTAGGCCAGGCAATCGAGCACGGTGGCTGAGGTTTCGCCGCGCGAGCGGCTGCGCAGCTGCACGGCGGCGTCGGCCGCCGACAGGTACAGGCGGTACAGCTCCTGCGACGCGAAGCCGGTGATGCGGATGCGCGGATGGTTGCCGATGCGTGCCACCAGGTCGCGTCCGAACTGCAAAATGTTGTTTTCGCCGACAAACACGAGATGGCAGCGCTCGTCGCTGCCCAGGCTGCTGTTCAGCCACGCCTCCAGCAACTGGTCGTTACACTTGGTCAGGCCGAGCAGGCCGAAGGTGCACAGCACGAAGTCGCCGTCGGCAATGCCCAGCTTGCGCCGCGCGCCGACGCGGTCGATCTGGCCGGGCAGCACCCGCAGCAGGGGGATCATCTGCCAGTCGGCCGACGTACCGGCGCCGTACCACGTGTCGGCCAGCTCGCGCGAGTGTTCGGAATGGACGATCATGCCGGAGGCCTGGGCCAGCACGGCGCGGTTGGCCGGGCACTGGTACAGCGAATGCTCGCGTCCATGCACGATCTCGTCGGTCAGGGCGTAATAGCCGTGCGACTCGTAGATGGCGCGGCAATACGCGTTCGGATACGGCGCTGCCGGCTCCAGGTAGTTGACGATCCCGGACAGGAAGAAGTCGTGCAGCACGACGATGCCGGGATGGCGTTCCAGCAGGCCGAACATGTGGCCGTGGTAGGACGAATTGCCGAAGTGGTAAAGAATGCGGTCGAATTCATGGGCATGCGCGTCGAACCAGGCCGCGTCGCGTTGCGGGAAGTTGGCGGCCACCCACGTGTCGGTGACTGTCTCCTGCGCCAGGATCACGTCGATGTCATAGTAGCGGGCCAGCTCCGGCAGCAGTTCGGCACTGTAGTCGGCGATGCCGGAGCGCTCCGGCGGCAGCGGCGACACATAGGCCAGGCGGCGCCGGCGCGCTGGCGCCGCCGGTTCCAGTGCGGCGGCCGCACGGCGCGCCGGCGTGCCGCGGCGGTGGATATCCTCGAATGCTTCCAGCGTGCGACGCGCGCTCTCGTCCCAGGAGAACAGCCGTGCCTGGCGCTGACCATGCTCGCGCAGCTCCTGCGCGAAGCGCGTGTCGCCCAGCACCGCCTGCATGCGTGCGGTGATGTCGGCGACCCGGGTGGGGTCGAACAGGGCGTCGGCCCGGCCGATCACTTCCGGGATACTGGTGGTGTTCGAGCCGATCACGGGTGCGCCGCAGGCCATTGCCTCCAGCGCCGGCAGGCCGAAGCCTTCCTGCAGCGACGGGAAGACGAACAGCGCGGTGCTGTTGTACAGCGCCACCAGATCGGCATCGGGCACGAAGCCGGTCAGGACCAGGTCGCCGCGCGGCACGCCGGCCGCCTCGGCATGGCGCTGCAGGCGGATGCGGTCGCCCTCGTGCACATTGCAGACGATCGCCAGCTGGTAGCGCCGGCGCGTTTCGCCCGCCAGGGCGGCGTAGGCGTCGATCAGGCCTTCGATATTCTTGCGGTAGTCGATGCCGCCCGTGTACATGATGAACTCGCGGGTCAGGCCGTAGCGCTGGCGCAGCGTCTCGCGCTCGCCCGCGGACAGCGGCTGCGGCCGGAAGATATCGTCCACCGCCGACGAGATGTTGACCACCCGGTCCTGGGGCAGCTGCAGCACCGACACCGCTTCGTCGGCCGTATAGCCGGAAATGGCCAGCAGCAGTTCCGCGTTCTTCAGGCCTTGCAGCTTGCGGTAGTACCAGTTCGCCACGTGCGGCTCGGCCAGGTATTTTTCCTTGGCCTGCAGCGGGATCAGGTCATATAGCGTGACGGCGGTGTCGAAGCGCCCGGTTCCGTGCGCCACCGATGCCACCGCATTGTCGCCCAGGCCTTCGAACAGGCTGGCCACGTGCACGACGTCCGGTTTCAGGCTGGCCAGGAAGTGTTCGCGCAACTGCTCTGCGGCTCGGATGCGCCAGGCGTTGGCCTTGTCGTACTCCGCGATCGGCGCGGGCACGTCGAAAGTGTGGATGCGCGTTTGCGGCAGAAGGCCGTCGAAGCTCTTGCGCAGGGCAGCGATGCTGTCCGGGAAATGGTTGTTCAGCACGAGGTGCAGCTCGTGAGGGCCGGCGCGACGGGCCATGGCCAGCGCCAGCGCCAGCGAATAACGGCCGATGCCGCGGTTGGCGCTGGAAGCTTGGCTTGCCTGCAGGTCGATGACGATACGCATGGTGGTTTACAGGTTGCGGTGGCCGCGCACGGCGCGGCGCAGGTGGTCGAAGGTCTGGCGCGCCGACGCCGGCATGGCGCTGGTGTCGGCCATGGCAATGCCTGCCGGCGTGGCCGGCTTGTCCTTCGCGCGCAGTACCACGGTGCGCAGCAGCACGATCAGGCGCGGGTGGCGGGCGATGGCGCTGCGCAGGTAGAACGACAGCTTCGGCCGGGCCACCACGAAGGCGACGCCGGTCTTCATCGTGCGCACCACGACGCCGCGCACCAGGCGCACGGCCGCGTGCAGGGGCGCCGTGGCCAGCGTCTTGCCGCGCTGGCGCAAGCGGCCGGCCACGCGGCGGGCACGACGCAGCGCGCCCCGGGCCAGGTAGTTGGCGGCCCGCAGCGGCCGGGTCAGGCGCCACGACAGGCTGGCATAGGTGCCGTGCAGCGTGGTTTCCAGGCCCTGGGCCCGTTCCTCGGCTGCGCGCAGCAGGGCGCGCAGCGTGTGCAGTTCGTCCGCGTCGCGCGCGGTCTGGGCGGTAAGGCGGTGCGCGGTGGCGCTGGCTTCATCGTGTTCGCGGCGCCGTGCCTCGACCCATTCCATGGTTTGCTGCAAGCGCGCGGCGGCATCGTCGGCCTGCTGCCGCGCACCGGCGGCGGCTGCACGCAGGGGCGCCAGCGGGTGGGCCAGCGGATGGTCTTCGCACAGCACGAAGCGGTCGGCAGCATTGGCCGGCGTGGCCAGCAGCGGCGCCAGGTCCGCATGTTCGGCGGCCAGGTGGAAGTGGTTGACGCCGTCGTCGAACACCAACACGTAGTGCGCGCCGGCCAGCGTGGGCGAGGGGCTCCTGCCGTGATGGCGCACCAGCACGATTTGGGGACGCCAGCGTTGCCAGTCCATGGCCGCGGCGATCTCCTCCTCGGCGCCGCCGGCGCACAGGCGCACCAGGTGTACTGGACCGGCCAGGTGCTGCTCGCACAGCTGCGCCAATGTCGCTATCGGCGTCTGGCGCATGCGCACGCGCACGCCCTGGGCGGCCAGCCGGGCGGCGCGTTCGCCGTCCGTTCCGGACGGTCCGCCTTCGGCTTCGTAGTACAGCACTTCGCCGGCGGCCGGCCCGGCGGCCACTTGCAGGTTGATGTCGGCCGGCCGTGCCCGGCGCAGCGCGGCCTGGTGGGCGTGGCCCGGTTCGACGTTGATGCCGCGCCAGCCGCGCTCGTACAGCGCCCGCGTGACCGAGCCGACGACGGGGTCGCCGGCGCCGATGTCGATGTAGAAGCCGTGCTCGATATGGCGCAGCGCGCGCTGCAGCAACACGTCTTCCAGGTTGCCGGCATAGGAAGTGAAGGTCATGTTTGCGCTCCAATGCGTTGCAGGGAGATCTCCGGCTCCAGCCAGGCCACGCCCTCGAAATACTTGCGGCTCATGTTCAGGACCGTAAACACCAGGGCCAGGTCGCGCCACTCATAGTTGTTCTGCAGGTGAGTGTCATTGCTGTGCAGCGAGGTCGCGATCGAGTAATGGCCCAGGCCCACGTTCATGGGGAAGCGGAATTCGTAGACCAGTTCGCTGCCGGCGGCCAGGCCCTCGGCAGGCACGCTCATGTGGAAGGTATTGGTGCCGAACACGTTCTGGCCCAGCCGGTCCTTGATGCGGTAGCCCAATGTCAGGTTCGGCAGCGCCGCATGGACCGCCACGGTGATGCGCAGCGTGACCGGCGCGCCCACGTCGTGCACCTCGGCTCGTTCGCCGGCGGCGTTGAGCAGCGCGATGTCGCGCACGGTGGCCTCGCCCGTGCCGGAAATGGTCTGCACCTTGCCGCTTTCGTGGGTCTCCTGCCTGACGGTGCGGCTTTCGCGTTCGGCGATCATGGCGTTGTAATAGTCCATGATTTCCTCGGGCTTGCCTTCCTTGCTGATGCGGCCGGCATCGAGCAGGATGGCGCGGTCGCACACGGACTGGATCGCGCTCTTGTCATGCGAAACGATGAGCAGCGTCGTGCCCTGCTCGCGGAAGGCGCGGATGCGCTCGAAGCTCTTGTGCTGGAAGTAGGCGTCGCCCACCGACAGCGCTTCGTCGACGATCAGGATGTCCGGGCGCTTGGCCGTCGCCACGCTGAACGCGAGGCGCATCTGCATGCCGCTGGAATACACGCGCACCGGCTGGTCGATGTACTCGCCGATCTCGGCGAAGGCTTCGATTTCCGGCATCGCCTGCGTCAGCTCGTCCACCGTCAGCCCGATCAGCTGGCCGGCCATGAAGACATTCTGGCGGCCCGTGAAATCGGGATGGAAACCCATGCCCAGTTCCAGCATCGCCGCCACGCGGCCATGCATTGCCACGTGGCCCAGCGAGGGCACGGCGGTACCGGTGATCAGCTTGAGCAGCGTGCTCTTGCCGGCGCCGTTGATGCCGATGATGCCGAGTGCTTCACCCGGCTGCAGGGTAAAGCCGATGTCGCGTAGCACCCAGACTTCCTGGTGCCGTGGCTTGCTGAACGGGATGATCCATTCGAGCAGGCGCGCGCGGTGGCTGGGGTAGCGCTTGAAGGCCTTGCCCAGGCCGATGACTTCGAGAGTTCCGTTCACAGCTGATCGACCATTTCCCCCGCGCGCTTGCGGAACAGGTGCATGCCAAGCACGCACAACAACAAAGCCAGCAGGGCGACGGGCCACAACGTGCCCCAGTCGGGCCAGCGACCGTGTACCAGGATGTCATGCGCGGCGCCGATCACGGGCGCCATCGGATTCCAGCGCAGCAGGTCGCGGATATGCTGGGGTAGCACCGTCACCGGGTAGACCACGGGCGTAAACCAGAACCAGAACTGCAGCAGGATCGCGAAGAACTGGCCGACGTCGCGGAAGAAGACGTTCAGCACGCCGAGGATGATGCCCAGGCCCAGCGCGAAGGCGATCATCAGCGCGTACAGGGGCAGCAAGGCCAGGTAGGGCAGGCCGGGAAAATTGCCCGACACGAGCAGGAAGACGGTAAACAGGCTGAAAATGATGCCGAAATTGATGCAGGCGTTGGCGACGACGATGATCGGCAGGCAGATGCGGGGAAAGCTGATTTTCTTGATCAGGCCGGCGTTTTCGATGAACATCGTCTGCGCGCGGCTGGCGATCTCGGCGAAAAGGCCCCAGCTGAGCACGCCCGCGCACAGGTAGATACTGTAGGCGAACTCCGAATCCGTCCCGGGCAGCCGCGAACGCATGACCTGCGCAAAGATTACCGTGTAGACGACGATCATCGCCAGCGGATTGAGCACGGTCCAGGCGGCGCCAAGGAGGGAATTGCGGTATTTGGTCTGGAATTCACGCTGGACGCTGCCAACGATGAAGCCGCGGTAGCGGAGAATGAGTTGCAGCCGGTCGTTCATGGTAAGCGTGGCAGCGCGGCAAACGAGGCGGGCATGGACAGGAACACGGTCATCGTCGCTAGAGTCGAAAGGCGGGAATTATACCCGACCGACAATTCTGTCCAGCCTGGAACAATTGTAATAAGTGTAAAAAGCGATGGCGCGCTCAGGCGCCGTCGACCAGCTTCTGCAGTGCCTCGCCATCGAGGATCAGCAGCCGGTTCGCTTCCTTTTGCACGATGCCTTTCTGCGCCAGGGTCAGCAGGGCACGCGTGACCGTTTCGCGGCTCGTGTTGATCATGTTGGCAATATCCTGGTGGGTCGGCAGGTTCTCGACCACGTCCGGTGCGCCGTCGGGCTGGGTCTTCTTCAGGATTGACAAGAAGGTGTAGATGCGGCGCGACGTATTGTTGATCGACAAGATGGTGCGGAATTCGGAGTCGCGCTGGATCTTCTCGGCCAGGTGACGCAGCATCATGTTCGCCACCGGCGGCGAATGCGAGAACAGGTGCAGCGCCTGGGGCGCCGGCAGGAAGGCCACCAGCACATCGGACATGGCCACGACCGAGGCGGTGCGGGTCGAATTGTTGATGACGGCGATTTCACCGAAAAAATCACCTGGCGTGAGCATGCGCAGCCCGATGGCGCGGCCGTCCTCGGTGACGTCGATCACCTGCATCTGGCCGGCCAGCAGGAACAGCAGGCCGTCGCCGCTGCCCCCCTTGTGCAGGACCACGTCGCGCTTGCCGTAGCGGCGGATGCGCAGGTTCGCCTTGACCACGGCCATTTCGTCTTCGCTCAATTCCGCCAACAGGGGGATCTTGCGCAGGTGTACTTGAGAGTCCTGGGGCGTTGGCGTGGCGCCGCGACGAATGCGAACGGGCGTGCCGCTGGACTGACGCGCCGTATCGATGATGTCGTTTTCTGGGGTGCTCATCGGCCCATTATATAAGGAGCGTCAGGACGGCGGCGACAGCGATGCCGGCCGCATTGGCCGCCAGGTCGCGCCAGCAGAAGCTGCGGTCCGGCAACCACTGCTGCAGCCATTCGATCAGCCAGCCGGCCAGCAGCAGGCCGCCGATCCACCACAGCAGGGCCGTCTGCGAGCCAGCCACGCGTGCGGCCAGCAAGGTCAGCACGGCAAATGCGACGAAGTGCATCAGCTTATCGTTCGGCAATGGCGGCAGCCACCGGTTCGGCACCAGGCAACCCAGCAATACCGCCGCCGCGGCCGCGCCGAACAGCCACCAATCCAAACCCATTTTGTTCTGCCTTCTATTATTTTCCGCCGTACCACTGCCAGCTCAAATGCAACTGCCGCGCATCATACTGGAAAATCGAAATATTCTCGCGGTCGAAGGCCCCCCGCCATTCCAGCTGCAGCACGCTGCGCTGGTCGAGCGGGTAGGTCAACGCGACACGGGCCGTGCGCGTGCGTTGCCGCCTGACCAGGTCGATCAGCCGCGGCAGGAAGACGGCATCGCCGTGCCAGCGCTGGTCCACCAAGTCCAGCTCCGCGCCGAGCTTGGCGTACAGGGGGGAGCGCAGGAATAGCGCGGCGGTGTAGCCGCGGCGGTCGCCGCCGGGGCGTTGGCCGATGGCGTGATCGCGCACGGTGCCCACGTTCAGCTGGGCGCTCCGGCCGCGATCGCGCCATGCCGCGATGCCGCGCAGCTCCACGCTGTTCGAGTCGAAGTTGCTGATCGTCTTGAAACTCGAGTGGCCCATGCCGCCCTGTACGGAAAACTCCCACTGCTTCGGCAGCGGCAAGGGCAGCGTGGCGCGCAGCTGGACCTGGCCCAGCGTCTGGTAGAGCTTGCCGCCCAGGCTTTGCAGGCCGGCCGTGCCGATCGTCCGCATGCGCCAGTCCTGCCACTGCCACGGGTGCTCGACGCCGACGAACAGCGAGGCGGAGTCATAGTCGCGCATCGTGTCGTGGCGCCGTGCATTGCCAAGTGCGTACAGCATGTCGCCGGTGGAGCTGAGGTCGCGGATATAGTCGCCCGACACCGTCGTGTAGCCGTCGCGCGTGGGCAGGTATTCCGGCAGCACTTCCAAGGCGCCACCGGAGCTTTCGAAATACGGGTTGCTGGCTCCCTGGTTGACATTGCTGTCATGGCCGCGCCCACCCGCCAGGCGCCACTGGACGCGCGGCTGCCAGCCTTCGCACCCCTGCTCGCGTTGTTGGCTGATGATCTCGCGCACCGTCGGCGGCGGATCGAAGCGTTCCTCGATCTCGCGGTACAGCTGCTCGGCGCTTTCCTTGCGGCCCAGCACGCAGTTCAAGTGCGCCAGGTCGAGCCAGTCGCCCGGCTGCTGCGAGCCGCGCCGCGTCATTTCGGTAAGGATGGCCTCGGCCTCATCGCGCCGTCCGGCGGCGATGGCGCCCATTGCCTCGGCGTACAGATCGCCCGCTGCCGGGGCCTGGGGCGAAGCCCCGGCATGCGGCGCCTGCAGCATCAGGCTCAGCAGCAATGGCGCGAACAGCGGGATGGCTCTCATGACGCCTCTCCCAGCGCAATGCCCGCCGCTGCCGGCCGCGCCAGCTCGGCCAGCGTGTACAGGGCCGTGTGCCCTTGGCGGCCGCGCAGGACGATGTCGCCGATGGCGACGAGCCGATGGCGGCGTGCGCGGCTGGCCGTGCCGGGGCCGACGATGATGTCGTAAGGCAGGTCACGTGCCGCCGTTTCCAGCCGCGACGCGACGTTGACGCTGTCGCCCACGGCCGTGTACACGCTGCGCGCGCGCGAGCCGAAGTCGCCCGCCATGGCCTCGCCGCTTTCGATGCCGATGCGCACCCGCACCGGCGCCTCGCCGCGCTGGCGCCGGCTACCGTTGTAGGCTTCGACTTCGCGCGCGATGGCCAGCGCGGCGTCCAGCGCCAGGTCGGCATGGTCATCCACCGGCAACGGCGCCCCCCAGAATGTCACCAGGCCATCGCCGGTAAATTTGTCGAGCGTACCGCGGTGCGCCAGAACGGGGCGTGTCAGGCAGTCGAGGAAATCGCGCGTCAGCTCGGCCGCCTGCTCCACCGTCAGCGATTCGACGTGGCCGGTATATCCTTCCATATCGGCGATCAGGGTGGTGACATCCTGCCGCGACGGCGCCAGCGCGGCGTTCAGGTCGCGCTTGAGCAGTTCGTCGACAACGGCCTCGGCCACATACTGGCGCAGCGTACCGAGCAGGCGGTGCGAGTGCCGCTGGGCCATCTGCCATGCCAGCGGCACGGCCACGGCCAGCAGGAACATGTTCGCGAACAGGGGGCCGGCAACGGAGAAGGCGGCGTCGTGGGGCACCAACAGCCAGGCCGCGCCCAGCCACAGCGCCGACGCGGCTAGCAGCCAGGCCACGTTTGCCAGAGCGGACAGGCGCGGTAATGTATACAAGGTGACGCCGGCCACGACCACGCTGAACAGCATGGCGAGAAGCCGTCCGGGGAGGGGCGCCGGGGCCTGGCTGTCGCGGATATCGAGCTGTTCCGTCAGCGCCGCGGCGTGCACCAGCATGCCGCTCGTCGATGGCGACAGGGGTGTGGCCACACGGTCGGACAGGCCGAGCGACGAGGAGCCGATCAGCACCAGCTTGTCGCGCAGCAGGTCGGCCGGGGCGCTCCGGTCCAGCACCATGGCGGCCGGAATCACGGCATAGGCGTCCCACGCCTTGCGGTACGCCAGGCGCTGCAGCCCGGTACCGTCGCCCAGGCCGCCGGTGGGGCCGCCCCGCAACGGTGCGGCAAGACCACCGCAGCATTGCAAAAGGGCCAGCGACAGCGTGGGGTAATCCTGGCCGCCGAAGCGGGTCAGCATGGGCAGGTGACGGATCATGCCGTCGCGGTCCGGGACAAAACCGATATTGCCGACATGCGCGGCCGTGGCCAGCGCGGCATGGTTGGCGATGAAGCCGCTGGCAGGAATTGCCGTGCGTGCAGGGTGGGCCGGAACCCCGTTGCCTAGCTGGCCCACTCGTAACGGCAGGTTGCCCAGGTAATCGAAAGCGTGCGGCACCACCAGCGGCGCGAAGCGCGCCAGCGCCGCCAGGCGGGCGTCGCCCTCGGCATCGGCCGCTTCGGGCATCACCAGGTCGAGCGCGATGCCGCGTGTGCCGTAATGGGCAGCCAACAGTTCCAGCAAGGTGGCCAGCCGTTCGCGCGGCCACGGCCACGGTCCCAGGGTCGCCAGGCTGCGCTCGTCGATGTCGATGACGGCCAGGCGGGTTTCCGGCGCCGTCGTGGCCTGGGCCCGCAGCATGCCGTCGCGCAGCCACTCGTCCGCTGGCATGGCGTTCGTGCCGCCGGCGCGCCACTGTGTCCCGGCGCTCAGCAGGACTGCAAGTACGGCAGTCACTGCCCGCAGCGAAACGGCGGCAGGAGCGAGGCGGATCGGGGCTAACTTCATACGAAACGTTTCGGCTGGGACAGGCGGTAAAATTGAAAGGCGGTAATGGGCGGATGTAACCGGCGAGTATAGCGGCAACAATGGTGTAGGGTCAGCATTTTTTGCCCCTGGATCATGCATTGTGGCATGAACTTCCATTCTTGCGGCACGCGTGAATGCGCGCCCGGCGGCATGATTCGTGAGCATTGGTAACAGGCTTTGCGTCCCAGGCCGTTCACCGCTACGGTGGCATCAATGGTTGCACAGCTGACCGGAAATGTGATGCCCGTCACAAATTCTATTGCCCGGCTCGCGCACAATAGCACAGAAGGAGTCTTATCATGTCGTTTAATCAATTCTTGCCAGCGGTACGCCCTGTTTCCGCCATCGTCGCCGCGGTGGCGTTTTGCATGGGAACGGCTGCCGTCGCCGCGGAAGCGGGCAGGGTCGTCTTCGTTGCCGGCGAGGCCGGCACGGCCAGCAAGGCCCTGTCTATTGGCGATGCCGTGCAGGAAGGCGACGAGCTGGTCACGGGCAAGAATGGGTATGTCTATGTGCGTACCATCGACAAGGGGCTGTTGATCCTGCGCCCGTCCAGCAAGGCGCGCATCGTCCAGTATCACGTCGACACGCAGGTGCCGGAAAATTCCCGCGTCAAGCTCGAATTGCTGTCCGGGGTGGCGCGCGCAGTATCGGGCGAAGCAGTCAAGAAGGCCCGGCATAATTTCCGTTTCAATACGCCAGTGGCGGCCATTGGCGTGCGCGGCACCGACTTCACGGTGTTCACCAACCAGGAACTGTCCAGTGTGACGGTATTGTCCGGCGCGGTCGTCGTCAGCGGTTTCGGCGGCAACTGCCTGCCTGGCGGTGCCGGTCCCTGCGAGCATGCGGCCAGCCGTGAGCTGGCCGCGGGCCAGGCTGGCCAGATGCTGCAGGTGCGCCGCGGCCAGGTCGAGCCGCGCCTGACAATCGGCGGCCAGACCCCTGACGCGGCGGCGCCGGCCCGTAACGACGAACCGGTCGCCAAAACCGACGGGACCCAGGGCGGTGTCACGCTGGATCCGCTGAAGGCGGATCTTCTGAACCAGGGCATCGTGCGCCAGACCAATGTCACGCCGCCCGTTACGCCCGTGCCACCGCTGATCGAAATGCCCATCGCGGAAATTCCCGTGGCGTCGCGCCTGCTGTGGGGGCGTTGGGAGCCCGTGCAGGGCAGGGCGCCCACGCTGGCCGCCGCCGATATCGCCGCCGCGGCGCCGCTGGCGCGCAGTGGTTCCTATGCCATCTACCGCACGCCTGGGGCCACCTTCCAGTCGCCGGAGCAGGGCAGCATGGGCTTTTCGCTGGCACAGAGCGAGGCTCTGGTACGCAATGAGGCGACCTCGAGCGTCACAATGGCGACTTTGCAGAACGGTAAACTGAATGTGGATTTCGGCAAGGCCACATTCGCCACGTCCTTCGACCTGGTCAACAATAACCAGACATATGCCCTGATGGCCGAGGGCACGGTTTCGCGCGACGGCCAGTTGACCGGCAATAGTCAGTTCAATAAGCCGACCAATATGAATGTAACCGGCGCACTGGGCCACCAGGACGGCGGCAATGCCGCCTACATATTCTCGTCGCGGCTCGATCCGTCCAAGGTCGCCAATGGCGTGACCTATTGGGTCAAATAAACGGTTTCCGAATTTTAATATTCGGTTTTAAAGCGCGGCCCATAAAGCCGCGTTTCTTGATGGGTGATACGATTAGTACAAGTATTGATTTCCCATCGTTGATCTCCCATAATGCGCTGCGGTGAAAAATTGTCGTAGATTTTATGATTTTCGGAGAATTCGCGTGTTTGGTGTGATGACCGTCACATTTTGCGCCTGAGTCTTCTGCCATGATGGCTGCCGTAGTACTGCATGCAAGAGAGTTCGAACTACTGCAGTTTTGAATCTTATTGATTTGATATACCTCCTAGGAGTTTTCTGAATGACTATCCAAACCGATATCCAAGCACTGTACATTGCTTACTTCAACCGTCCTGCTGACTTCCTGGGTCTGCAATACTGGACTCAGCAAGCTCAAGCCAACGGCGGCAGCGTTGCTGCAGTGGCCAATGCCTTCAGCGCTTCGCCAGAGTACAAAGCTCTGTACGAAGGCAAGTCGTCGACGACCATCATCAACACGATCTACCAGAACCTGTTCGGCCGCGCTGCCGAGCCGGACGCGATCTCGTACTGGGGCACCCGCCTGGAAAACGGCACGTTCAACATCGGTAACATCGCCAACTCGATCCTGGTAGGCGCTCAGAACGCTGACCGTACCGCCATCGAAAACAAGAAAGTTGCTGCCCAGGCCTTCTACGACGCGCTGGACACCACCGCCGAAATCGAAGCCTACGAGGCAAACAGCGCAGTCGCACGTGACTGGCTGAAAGGCATCACCACCAACGAATCCCTGGCAGCCGCTACCTCCGCTTCGGCGCTGGCAACCCTGCTGCAGAACGTTGTTACCTCGGCTGATGGCCTGATCAACGTCGGCACCAACTTCACGCTGACGACCGACGTCGACGCGCTGACCGGCACCGCACAGAACGACACGTTCCGCGCTGGCGTCGTCACCGCTGGCGGCACGTCGACCTTCACGCTGGGTGGCCTGGACGCCATCGACGGCGGCGCAGGTACCGACACGCTGGCCATCACCGACCAAGTTGGTGGCAACATCACCGGCCTGGACACCGTTTCCGTGAAAAACATCGAAACGCTGACGATCCGCACCGCTGGCGACATCGGCGCCGACAACGACCTGGACATCTCCGGCTGGGCCGGCCTGACCCGCGCCGCGATCGAGCTGAACTCGGCTACCGCCACCAACCTGACCGCTGCCAAGACCACGGCAATCAACGTCGCTAACAAGCTGGCCGGCGACGTCAACCTGGTTGGCGGTGGCGCAGCTGTCGTCGTCAACACCAAGGGCGCCGTAACCCTGGGTCAAGACACCGCCCCAACCGCTGCCGATGCCAATGCCTACACCTCCGTTATCGTCACGAACGCTGCTGCAACGTCGATCACCGACAACAGCGGCGCCGCTGGCATCGTTGGCAAGACCCTGACCACCGTGACGCTGGACGCGCTGACCGCAGCTGCCGAAATCAACGGCAACGGCGTCACCACGCTGAACCTGGCCAACCTGGAAGGCCAGAACGTCACCCTGGTCAACACCACCGCCAAGCACTCGCTGGCAGTGAACGTTGACGGCGTGACCGACAACAAAGGCACCTTCGGTGTCGTGACCGATGCCAACGCTACGGCCGTGACCCTGACCGCCGCTGGCGACAGCGCTCTGGACCTGGCTATCGCCAAGGCCGCTACCCTGACCGTCACCGGCGAAGGCGACGTGGAACTGGGCACGGCTGCCGACGACTACTCGGCTCTGACCACCGTGACCTACACCGGCGCCGGCAAGTTCACCGCCGACCTGACGGGCGCAACCGTGCTGACCTCGGTCACCTCGGCTGCCGCAACGGGCACGCTGGACGTGACGATCGTTGGCACGACCGGTGCTAACGCTGCCCAATCCGTCACCGGCGGCGCTGGCGACGACAAAGTCACCATCACCGGCACGCTGGGCAAGGGCTCGACCCTGGCCCTGGGCGGCGGTTCCGACGTGGTTGCAGTTTCCGGCGCCGGCGTTATCGCTGCCGCTGCCGTCGTTGACGCAGGTGCTGGCGTCGATACGCTGGGTCTGTCCGTGGTCGATGCCACCAACGTGGGCGTGTTCAAGAACTTCGAACTGTTCGACGTGGCAACCATCTCCGGCTCGTTCGACCAGGAAATCCTGGACGCTAACAACACCGTGACCGGCTTCGTCGGTTCGGCTGCTGCCGGCGGCGCGCTGACGCTGCAGAACCTGGGCGCCAACGTGGGCTTCACCGTAATCGGCGACATGGACGCCACCGTGGTAACGCTGCAGCAGAAAGCTGCCGGCGCGATCACGATCACGTCCGACGTCGACGCTGAAGCTGGCGACGGCGTGACCGTGGCCGACACCGAAGCCGCGTTCGCTACCAACGCTACGTCCGTGACCCTGGCCTTCGACAACGACAACACCGACGCGATCGACAACCTGGCCAAGCTGACCGTGACGGCTGCTGATGCCACCACCGTGACCGTCCAGTCCGGCGGCGCGGAAGTGACCAACTCGGCCGTGATCGCCGCAGCGAAAGCCACGACGATCACCGTGACCGGCGACCAGCACCTGGTGCTGACCGACGTGACCGGCGCCAAGCTGACCACGATTGACGCCAGCGCAGCCACCGGCGGCGTGACCGTCGACCTGGCAGACGTTCTGGGTGGTGCTGATGCTGGTAAAGCAGTTTCCGCCGGTACGATCAAGCTGGGTTCGGGCGACGACATCGTCAACCTGACCGCCAACGTGCCAGCCCTGGCAGCGAACCTGCTGACCACGTCGACGATCCGCTCCGTGCAGGGCGTCGAGAAGGCAGCCACCGCCGAAGAAACCGAACAGTCGAACTTCGACGTGTTCCACTTCACCGGCGTGAGCGTTGCTGGTGATGAAGACGCTGCTTCGGCAACGGCCTTCAGCATCAAGGACGGTATCTACAAGCTGGCATCGGGCGTGCAGACGCTGACCGACGCGCTGACCCAGATCGATGGCAACATCGGCACGGACGAAGCAGTCGTGTTCTCGTACGCTAACGTGAACTACCTGTACGTTGCTGGTTCGGACGACGTAGCTCACACCGACGACGTCATCGTCAAGCTGACCGGCGTCACCGGCGTCACCGCCCTGGGCGAAGTCGGCACGGACAACCTGTACCTGGTTGGCTAATGCCTGATCGCAGGGGCCGGCGCGAGCCGGTTCCTGTATGATCCGAAGCCCCGCTTTCGCAAGAAGGCGGGGCTTTTTCATTATTAAACGTACGAATAACGCATAGAGGACGAGGACGGCATGAGCGAATGGGGAGCAGGGTACGTCACGGATATCGATTACACCTTCGGTTACTACGGGCAGACCAATCCTGCGCGGATCCGGCTGGCGTTTCTCGCCGCCGGCTTGTTGCCGCCGGTAATCGGCACGGCATGCGAACTGGGTTTCGGCCAGGGCATCGGCGTCAACGCCCATGCCGCCGCGACCGTGACGCAGTGGCACGGCACCGATTTCACGCCGGCGCAGGCAGGTTTCGCCCAGCAGGTCGCGGCCGTGGCGGGTGCCGGTGCCCGGCTGTACGACGAATCGTTCGAGCAATTTGCCGCCCGCACCGACCTGCCGGACTTCGACTTCATTTGCCTGCATGGCATCTGGAGCTGGGTGTCCGACGCCAACCGCGCCATCATCGTCGACTTTATCGGACGCAAGCTAAAGGTGGGCGGCGTTGTATTTGTCAGCTACAACGCCATGCCCGGATGGTCCCGCTTCGCGCCGATCAGGCACCTGATCGCGCGCCATGCCGAAGTGGCCGGTGACGCCGGCCATGGCGTGCTGGCGAAAATGACCGCCTCGCTCGATTTCGCCGGCCGGCTGTTCGCGACCGAGCCCCGCTACGCCCGCGTCACGGACGGGGCCGCAGCTCGCATCGGCGAGCTGCGGCAACAGAATCCCCGCTATCTCGCCCACGAGTATTTGAACCGCAACTGGCAGCCCATGTACTTCGCCGAGGTGGAGCAATGGTTGGCACCGGCCAAGCTTGATTTTGCCTGTTCGGCCTACTTCTCGGATCAGCTCGATGTGTTGAACCTTACTGGCGAGCAGCAGGCCGCGTTGCAGGCCATCCCCCATCCTGGCCTGCGTGAATCGGCTCGCGATTTCATGGTCAATCGCCAGTTCCGCAGCGACTATTGGGTCAAGGGTGCCCGCCACCTCGTCCCGCTGGAACAGGCCGAGGCGCTGCACGACGAGCGTATCGTGCTGGTCGTTCCCCGCGCGGCCGTGCCGATGACGATCGGCACCCCGCTGGGCGAGGCGGCACTGGCCGCGTCGGTATACGGCCCCATATTGGATGTGCTTGGCGATAACCTGCCCCATACCCTGGGTGATATTGCCCAGCGCGTGGCCGGGGCGCAGATCGGTTTTGCACAACTGCTGCAGGCGGTGCTGGTGCTGGCCGGTGCCGACCAGGTCATGGCCGCGCAGGACGATGCCACGATTGCCGCTGTGCGCGAACGGTGCCGCGCACTGAACCGGCACCTAATGGGCCGCGCCCGCTTTGGCGATGACATTGGCGTGCTGGCCAGCGCCGTGGTGGGCGGCGGCATCAATGTGGGACGTATCGAGCAGCTGTTCCTGCTGTCCATCGCGAACGGTGCCAGCACCCCCGAAGCATGGGCCACGTTTGCCACCAGTATCCTGGCGGCGCAGCGCGAGACGCTGGTGAAGGGCGGCCGGCCAATTGAAGGCGCCGAGCGAAACGCGGAGGAGATGCGCCAGCGGGCCGAGTCGTTCGCCACGGCGCGCCTGCCCCTGCTGCGCGCGCTCGAGATCGCCTGAGTGTTGCTTGAATACACGATATGTGATTTGCGTCACAAATAAACGGCGTTTTGATGCATAATGGCGCATGCCGGCATCTTGCCGGGCTGCGCCTTTCCGCGGCGCATACCGTACGGGCCGCGCCAGCGGTCTCCATGCATTACTTTGCGTGTCTACATGAAAAACAAATTTTCGAAGCCTCTCAACGAGATCGAGCAGATCCTGCACTCGCTCAAGCGTACATTCCTGACCGTGGGCATGTTCAGCGCCATCAGCAACCTGCTGATGCTGGCACCGTCCCTGTACATGCTGCAGGTCTATGACCGCGTGCTGGGCAGCCGAAACGAATACACCTTGCTGATGCTGACCTTGCTGATGCTGGGGGCCTATCTCGTGATCGCCTTGCTCGACCTGATTCGTAGCGCCGTGCTGATCCGGGTCGGTGCCAAGTTCGACATGGAAATCAACAAGCGGGTCTACTCCGCCGCGTTCGAGCAGAACCTGAAACGTGTCGGCACCAATGCGGGCCAGGCGCTGAACGACCTGACCAATATCCGCCAGTTCCTCACCGGCAGCGGCCTGTTCGCGTTCTTCGATGCACCGTGGGCGCCGATCTACCTGATCGTCATCTTCATCTTCTCGCCATGGCTGGGCCTGTTTGCGCTGTGCGGCACCATCGTGCTGGTCGGGCTGGCCTTCCTCAACGAACGCGTCGTGCGCAAGCCTTTGGCCGAGGCCAACAGCCTGGCGATCGCGTCGAGCACCACGGCCACCAACAACCTGCGCAATGCCGAAGTCATCGAATCGATGGGCATGTTGCCCAACCTGATGGGCCGCTGGTTCCGCACCCATGCCAAGTTCCTGCACGCCCAGGCCGACGCCAGCGAAAAGGCGGGTCGGATCCAGGCCGTGACGAAATTCGTCCAGCTGTCGCAACAGTCGCTGGTGCTGGGCGTGGGCGCCTTGCTGGTTCTCGAAAACCAGATGACGCCAGGCATGATGATTGCGGCGTCGATCCTGGTCGGCCGGGCCCTCGGCCCCGTGCAGCAGGTGATCGGTGTCTGGAAAACCTGGAGCACGACGCGCAGCGCCTATGAGCGGCTGACCGAACTGTTGACCCTGAATCCGAAGCGCGACGTCGGCATGGAACTGCCAGCGCCGACCGGCGCGGTGACGGTCGAACATGTCACGGCCGGCCCTCCAGGCATTCCCGTGCCCGTGCTGCGCAACGTGACCTTCGGCCTCGCCTCGGGCGACGTGCTGGGCGTGATCGGCCCGAGCGGCTGCGGCAAGTCGACCCTGGCGCGCCTGCTGGTCGGCGTGTGGGGCACGGCCTCCGGCAAGGTGCGCCTGGATGGCGCCGATATCTATCAGTGGAACAAGGCCGAACTGGGCCCACACCTCGGCTACCTGCCGCAGGATATCGAGCTGTTTGCCGGCACGGTCAGCGAGAATATCGCGCGCTTCGGCGAGGTGGATGCGGAAAAAGTGGTGCTGGCGGCCAAGCGGGCCGGCGTGCACGACATGATCCTGCACCTGCCGAAGGGCTACGATACCGTGCTGGGCGACGGCGGCGCTGGCTTGTCGGGTGGCCAGAAACAGCGCCTGGGCCTGGCTCGGGCCATGTATGGCGATCCGGCCCTGCTGGTGCTGGACGAACCGAACTCGAACCTGGACGACGTCGGTGAGCAGGCCCTGCTGGCAGCCATCAACGACCTGCGCCAGCGCGGCAAGACCATTGTCCTGATCACGCACCGCACCAGCGCGATCAGCGTCACCAGCAAGCTGTTGCTGCTGCGTGACGGCGGCGTCGAAATGTTCGGCCCCACCAACCAGGTGCTGCAGGCCTTGCAGCAAAAACAGCAGCAGCAACAACAGCAACAACTGCAGCGGGTACAGGCGGCCAAGGCCAACGCGGCCGGGCCCCAGCAACCGAGTGCGCCCACCGCCCCGGCGGCACCGGGCGCTGCGGCGCCCGCCCCGGCAGCGGCTGCACCGGCAACAACGGAACAGGAACAACCATGAAAGCCTTGAACAACCAGGCCACCGGCAGCAAGGTGGCAACCGAAGTCATCACGCACGACGTGGAACCGCTGGCGGTCCATACCGATGCATCCGGATACAGCCGTTTCGGCTGGCTGATCGTGGTGCTCGGCGTCGGCGGTTTCCTGTTGTGGGCCCTGCTGGCGCCCCTGGACAAGGGCGTGCCGCTGCAAGGCACCGTGGCCAAGGAAGGCAACCGCAAGGCCATCCAGCACCAGACCGGCGGCACCGTTCGCCGTATCCTGGTGCAGGAGGGCAGTGTGGTCAAGGCGGGCCAGGTGCTGGTCGAAATGAACGACGTATTGGCCAAATCGCAGCTCGACGTGGGCCGGGCGCAGTATATTGCGGCCCGCACCAGCGAAGCGCGCCTGGTTGCCGAGCGCGATGGCCTGAAGGAGATCGTGTTCCCGGCCGACCTGGAGCAGTTGAAGGCCGATCCGCGCGTGACGGAAAGCATGGCGCTTCAGCGCCAGCTGTTCGCGTCGCGCCAGATGTCGCTGCAGAACGAACTGGCGGCCGTGGATGAAAACATCGCCGGCCTGAAAATGCAGATGCAGGGGCTGGAACAGTCGCGCGACAGCAAGAAGGAACAGATGGCCTTCCTGAAGGAGCAACTGGCGGGCATGCGTGACTTGGCCAAGGATGGCTACGTGGCGCGCAATCGCCTGCTGGACCTGGAGCGCACCTACGCGCAGTTGAGTGGTGCCCTGTCGGAAGATATCGGCAATATCGGCCGCGGCCGCCGCCAGATCGTCGAGCTGACCTTGCGCCGTTCCCAGCGCATGTCGGATTACCAAAAGGAAGTTCGCACCCAGCTGTCCGACGTGCAGAAGGAAGCGGAAGGCCTGGCGGGACGCCTGAGCGCACTGGACTACGACGTCGCCAATACGGCGGTGCGCTCGCCGGTGGACGGTATCGTGGTCGGCCTGAATGTCTTCACCAACGGCGGTGTCGTCGCGGCCGGTGCGCACATGATGGACGTGATCCCGGCCGCCGACGCGCTGGTCGTCGATGGCCAGTTGCCCGTCAATATGATCGACCGGGTGCACGAAGGCCTGCCGGTGGAGCTGATCTTCTCTGCGTTCAACACGAACAAGACGCCCCATATTCCCGGCGTGCTGACGTCGATCGCGGCCGACCGCACCGTCGACGAAAAGAGCGGCATCCCGTTCTACCGCGTCAAGGCCAAGGTGACGCAGGAAGGTGCCCGCCTGATTGCCGCCAAGAAGCTCGATATCGTGCCTGGCATGCCGGTCGAGGTATTCGTCAAGACGGGCGAGCGTTCCATGATGAGCTATCTGCTCAAGCCGGTCATCGACCGCGCCAAGACTTCCATGACGGAGGAATGAGTTGAGCAAACCAGTAACCATCACCCGCCCGCGCCGCGTGGCCACATCGGTCGGCGCCGCCTTGGCGCTGGCCGGCCTGATGGCGGCCGGCGGAGCCGGCGCCATTACGTTGACCCAGGCCTACCAGGCAGCGCTGCGCAATGATCCCCAGTACCAGGCGGCACTCGCGGAAAATGCCCAGGGCATCGAGTACCGCACTATCGGCCGCTCGGCGCTGCTGCCCACGCTGCAGGGGAGCTACACCCGCAACAAGAACCGGGCCGACCTGACGCAGCACACGCAACTGGGCAAGGAGGTATTGACCCATCCCGAATACCTGAGCGGTGCGACCACCGTGCAACTGCGCCAGCCTCTGTTCAGCCTGGATGCCTGGGCCCGCTACAAGCAGGGCCAGGCGCAGAGCGATTCCTCCGCGGCGATATTTTCCGCCCGCGCGCAGGAACTGGTGCTGCGCGTAACCAGTGCCTACACCGATGCATTGTTCGCCTCCGAACAAGTGCGCCTGGCAACGGCGCAGCGCGACGCGCTGGCCGAGCAGCGCAAGGTGAACGACCGCTTGTTCGAAAAAGGCGAGGGCACCCGCACCGACATGCTGGAAACCCAGGCCCGCCTGGACGTGGCCGAAGCGGCGTTACTGGAAGCCCAGGACAACGCGGTGACGACGCGCGCCACGCTGGCCGGCGTGGTCGGCCAGGATGTCGGCCAGCTGGGCGAACTCGATGGCCTGGCACCGGCATTCCGCATCGCACCGATGAGGGAAGGCGGCTTCGAGGCGTGGAAGGCGATCGCGCTGGCGAACAACCCCACGCTGCTGTCGCGTACCTTCGGCATCGAGGTGGCGCGCCAGGAATATAACAAGGCACGCGCCGGCCATACGCCCCGTGTCGACTTCGTCGCAAGCTACAGCAAGGCCAATGCGGAAACGCTGAACACGTACACGCAGGATTCCACCGCCCGCGTGGTCGGCGTGCAGGTCAGCGTGCCGCTGTACCAGGGCGGTTATGTCAGCGCCATCACGCGCCAGGCCTTGGCCGGCGAGAACAAGGCAAAGGCCGACCTCCAGGCAGAGACGGACCGGGTGCTGGTCGAATTGCGCAAGCAGTACAGCGCCGTGGTGAGCGGCGTGGCGCGGATCCGTGCACTGGAAAAGGCGGTCGAATCGGGCAAGCTGCTGATGGAAGCGACCACCCAGAGCATCAAGGGCGGCGTGCGGATCAACCTCGACCTGCTCAATTCCCAGCAACAGCTGTACACCAGCGAACGCGATCTGGCGCAGGCCCGCTACAACTACCTGCTGTCGATGCTGCGCCTGCGCGCGGCGGCCGGCACGCTGGGACCGGACGATGTACATGAGATCGGCCTGTACTTCCGCTGAACGAACCGGCCGCGTGGAAAGAGAGCGGGCGCCTTGACGGCGCCTGCCTTGCCCGGGCCTATCAGGGCTGGGGCTTGTCGAGCGGCGTGCCGGCCGTGTTTCGCACCAGCATCAGGCGGTTCAGCAGGAACGACACGGGCAGCATGACGACGCTGACGATCAGCGGCGCGATGGTGTCCGGGACATGCAGCCATTCCACCAGCACCGCCAGCAAGGGCGCCGCTACCAGGTATTGCACCAGGTAGATGGTGGGATAGGCGAAGAAGGTACGCCATGCCAGGCGGGTACGGAACACGAACAGCGTGTTCAGGCAGTAGGCGCCGACCACGCCGGCCACGAACGCCAGGAAATATGCCACCTGGTAGGGCAGCACCAGTTGCAGCAGCAGGTACAGCAGATAGCCACCCAGCGTATTGAGCGTACCGGCGACCAGGAAGCGCAGCTGTGGCGCGTACTGCCTGGCCAGTTGCCGTAGCGTGCTCAGCTGGCATCCTTGCCCGCGCAGTGCGGGCACGACACTTCATACACATACTCCGGCGCCAGTTGCTGGCGCGGCGTGACGACGGCGCGGCAGGCGAAGCACTGCACGGTTTCGGTCGGCTGCAGCTGCGGGTTCAGCGCCGTGCGGTAGTCGAACACGAAGCAGTCGCCCGTGTAGTGGGCGCCGCCCACTTCCTCGAAATACTTCAGGATGCCGCCTTCGAGCTGGTAGACGTTGTCGTAGCCGATATTCTGCATGTGGATGGCCGCTTTTTCGCAGCGGATGCCGCCCGTGCAGAAGGTGACGACCGTCTTGCCGGCGAAATCGTCCTTGTGGGCCGCGATCACTTCCGGGAACTCCGTGAACTTCTTGATGCGGTAATCGACCGTCCGGTCGAAGGTGCCCACGTCCACTTCGAAATCGTTGCGGGTGTCGACCATCACCACCGGCTTGCCGTTGTCGTCGTGGCCCTGGTCGAGCCAGCGTTTCAGGGTCTGCGCCTCGACGAACGGGGCGCGGCCTTCCTCGGGCTTGATCAGCGGCATGCGCATCGTGATGATCTCAGCCTTGATCTTGACCAGCATGCGCTTATGCGACTGTTCCACCGACAGGCTTTCCTTCACTTCCAGGTCGGCCAGGCGGGCATCGCCACGCACCCAGGCCAGGAACTCGTCGATGTGCGCGCGGGTGCCGGACAGGAACATATTGATGCCTTCCGGCGTCAGCAGGATCGTGCCCTTCAGGCTCAGGCGCGTCGTGATCTCCTGGTATTGCGGGCGCAGGTCTTCCAGCGCGTCGAGCGTGATGAATTTGTAGGCGGCGATATTGACGAACTGGCCGGTGGAAGGCTGCGACGAATGCGCCGCTGCCGCGCCTGCGGTTGCCGGCGCGTCGAGAGTGCTTGCTTGCATAATGGGGTCGAGAAGGAGATTTCCGGAACAGCCGACATTATAAGGCAACGCCGCGCCCGAGGGTCGCGGCCGGGCCGGGCGGCGGCCGCTTCGATCGCTGGGATGGTGCCACGGCAACATCGCAGTGACATAATTATGCCGGGTGCGCCCGGCCGCGCGGCGGTAAAATAGCGGATTCCCATCCGTTACCAGCGTTAGCAAATGAGCATCGACACCATCGAACAGGATCGCGCAGTCGTTCTGCCGGACGAACCCGCACTGCCGGCCGGCCCAGGTTTTGTCCACCTGCGCGTGCACTCCGAATACTCGATCGTGGACGGCCTGGTACGGATCGACGACCTGGTCAAGGCAGCCGCCAAGGACAAGCAGGGCGCACTGGCCGTGACGGACCTGTCCAACCTGTTCGGCATGGTCAAGTTCTACAAAACCGCGCGCGGCAAGGGCATCAAGCCCGTGATCGGCTGCGAAGTGTGGATCACCAACGACGACAACCGCGAAAAACCGTGTCGTCTGCTGCTGCTGGCGAAGAACCGCGTGGGCTACCTGCAGCTGTGCGAACTGCTGTCGACGGCCTGGCTGACCAACCAGTACAAGGGCCGCGCCGAAGTGCGCACGGAATGGCTGGCCGAGCTGGCCACGAAAACCTACGACATCTTCCCCGGCGAGAGCGGCGCCAATGGCCTGATCGTGCTGTCCGGCGCCCAGTTCGGCGACATCGGCGGCGCCATCGACAACGGCAACCTGGACCTGGCCGAACGCCATGCGGCCAAGTGGGCCGCCATCTTCCCCGGCCACTTCTATATCGAGATCCAGCGCGCCGGCCAACCGAACCAGGAGGCGCAGGTGCGCCACGCGGTGGCCCTGGCGGCCAAGCTGCGCCTGCCCGTGGTGGCGACGCACCCGGTCCAGTTCATGTCGGAGAAGGAGTTCATCGCCCACGAGGCCCGCATCTGTATCGCCGAAGGCGAGATGATCGCCAACGCCAAGCGGCCCAAGCGCTTCAACGAACAGATGCGCTTCCTGACGCAGGAAGAAATGGAGATCCTGTTCGCCGACCTGCCAGCGGCGCTGGAGAATTCCGTCGAGATCGCGCGCCGCTGCAATGTCACGCTCACCCTGGGCAAGCCGCAGCTGCCGAACTTCCCCACGCCGCCCGGCATGACGATCGACCAGTTCCTCGTGGCCGAAACCAAGAAGGGCCTGGAGGCGCGCCTGGTGCAGCTCTACCCCGATCCGGCCGAGCGCGAGAAGCAGCGCCCGCGCTACGAGGAGCGCCTCGAGTTCGAGAACAACACGATCATCAACATGAAGTTCCCCGGCTACTTCCTGATCGTGGCGGAGTTCATCCAGTGGGCCAAGGATAACGGCGTGCCCGTCGGCCCGGGCCGGGGTTCGGGCGCCGGCTCGCTGGTGGCGTATTCGCTGTTGATCACGGACCTCGACCCGCTGCGCTACAACCTGCTGTTCGAGCGTTTCCTGAATCCGGAACGGGTCTCGATGCCCGACTTCGACATCGACTTCTGCCAGGAAGGGCGCGACCGCGTCATCCAGCACGTCAAGGAACTGTACGGCAAGGACGCCGTGTCGCAGATCGCCACCTTCGGCACGATGGCGGCCAAGGGCGCCATCCGCGACGTCGGCCGCGTGCTGGACTTCGGCTACAACTTCTGCGACGGCATCTCCAAGCTGATTCCGTTCAAGCCCGGTAAGCCCGTGACGATCGCCGACGCCATCGACGAGGAACCGCAGCTCAAGGAGCGGCTGGAGAACGAGGAAGAAGTGCGCCAGCTGCTGGACCTGGCGCAGCAGGTCGAAGGCATTACCAGGAATATCGGCATGCACGCCGGCGGCGTGCTGATCGCGCCGGGCAAGCTGACCGACTTCTGCCCACTGTACACACAGGGCGGCGAGGGCGGCGTCGTGTCGCAGTACGACAAGGACGACGTCGAAGCCGTCGGCCTGGTCAAGTTCGACTTCCTGGGCCTGACCACCCTGACCATCCTGGACCGCGCGGTCAACTACATCCGCGAACTCGATCCGGCCATGGCCGACTTCGACCTGGCCAAGGTGACCTTGAAGGACAAGGCGTCCTACGACTTGCTGACCAAGGCGAAAACGGTCGCCGTGTTCCAGCTGGAGTCGCGCGGCATGCAGGGCATGCTGAAGGACGCCCGGCCCGACCGCTTCGAGGACATCATCGCGCTCGTCGCCCTGTACCGCCCGGGCCCGATGGACCTGATCCCCGACTTCTGCAAGCGCAAGCACGGCGAGAAGTTCGACTACCCGGACCCGCGCACCGAGGGCATCCTGTCCGAGACCTACGGCATCATGGTCTACCAGGAGCAGGTCATGCAGATGGCGCAGATCATCGGCGGCTACTCGCTGGGCGGCGCCGACATGCTGCGCCGGGCAATGGGTAAGAAAAAAGCCGAGGAGATGGCCGAGCACCGCGAGATCTTCCGCAAGGGCGCGGGCGAGCGGGGGCTGACGACGGAAAAGGCCGACGAAATCTTCGACCTGATGGAGAAGTTCGCCGGCTACGGCTTCAACAAGTCGCACGCGGCGGCGTATGCGCTGCTGTCGTACCACACGGCCTACCTGAAGCAGCACCACACGGCCGCGTTCATGGCGGCCAATATGTCGCTGGCGATGGATGACACGGAAAAGGTCAAGATCCTGGTCGAGGACTCGATCGAGGTGTGCGGCCTGACCATCCTGCCGCCGGACATCAACCTGTCAGCCTACCGCTTCCGCCCGGACGGCCCGCCGCCCTCCGTCACGGGCAAGAAGGTCACCAACATCCGCTACGGCCTGGGCGGCGTGAAGGGCGCCGGCCAGAACGCGATCGAGGCCATCATCGCCGCGCGCGATGCCGACGGCCCGTTCACCAGCCTGTTCGACTTCTGCCGCCGGGTCGACAAGAAGCAGATCAACCGCCGCACCATCGAGGCCCTGATCCGCTCCGGCGCCTTCGACGCCTTCGGGGTCGATCGTTCCGTGCTGTTCGCCTCCGTCGGCTTCGCAATGGAATGCGCCGACCAGGAAGCGCGCGCGGCCAACCAGGTCAGCCTGTTCGGCGGCGACGACAGCGACCTGGTGGCGCCGCCCGAGTACGTGCAGGCCATGCCGTGGACGGACCGTCAGAAGCTGTCCGAGGAAAAGATCGCGCTGGGCTTCTACCTGTCCGGCCACATGTTCGACATCTACGCGAACGAGGCGCGGCGCTTCGCCCGCACCAAGCTCTCGGAGCTGGAGCCGTCGCGCGAGCCGCGCATGCTGTGCGGCGTCATCACGGGCATCCGCACGCAGATGACGCAGCGGGGCAAGATACTGATCGTGTCGCTGGACGACAAGAGCGCCGTCGTCGAGGTGACGGTGTACAGCGAGATTTTCGAGGCGAACAAGAAGTGCTTCAAGGAGGACGAGTTCCTGGCCGTGACGGGCAAGGTGTCCGAGGACCGCTTCACGGGCGGCCTGCGCATCTCGGCCGAGAAGGTCTACGACATCGTCGCGGCGCGCCTGCAGTTCGGCCGCCAGATGGGCTGGATGTTGCCCGAAGCCGTGCCGGCCGCGAAGCTGCGCGAAGTCTTGATGCCGCATCGCGACGACTACGGCCTGCCGATCCAGATGCGGATCCGGCCGCAAGGCATCGACTGCGTGCTGCAACTGGGCGACGAGTGGCGGGTGGCACCGTCGGACGCGCTGACGGTGGCGCTCGAGCAGGTGCTGGGCGCGCGCGAGGTGGCGGTGGAGTATTGACGGGGGATGAAACCGGCGCCGGTACGAAAAGCCGGCGACGGGCACGGCAGCCCCTCCGCCCGAGGCGGCAAGGCCTGCCTGCATGACGTGCTGCCCTGTGCGCTGACGCGCGGCCGCACGCCGGTGCTTACATGTCCTTCAGGCTGGTGATCGCGTAGCCCTTGGTACCGATCTGCTGGGGCAGGTGCTCGATGTGGAAATCGGGCAGGATGTCGGCGTCGTCATCGACTTCCAGTGCTTTCGCTTCCGGTTCCCAGTCGGTGTTGATGGCTTCCTGCGGAATAGGTTTTCCTTCTGGCACAGCCAGATAGGAAAAAATACCATCGTGTTCAGGCCGTCGGTAAATATCCAGGCGCATCGCGTTCTCCTTGTGGTTGGGATCGAGTTGCCAGCTTGACAGTACCAGGATGCAAGCACAGTTCGGTACCGCACACGCCGCCGCAATCCCGCCGATTCTACTCCCACCCCGCAATTCGGTGTCAGACACCTAATCAAGACACCTGAACCACGCAATTCGGTATCCAATTCGGTGTCAGACACCTATTACGGAAAACGGCTGCGCGGAAACGGTGCCGGACCGCCGCCAGGGACCGACGTGTTGATTGCGCTCAGGCAACGGTCCCTGGCACCGGCGTCGGGGCGCGGCTGGCGGCATTGGCTTTTGCCAGTTCGCGCAGGCCGGCGGTGGCCTGGGTGGTACGGTCAATGGCGCGCTGCAGCACGACGGCGCGGTTGCTGCTGGCCTGGTCGCGCTGGTTTTCGCGGTGCCACAGGTGGAACACTTCCGTGGAGAAGGCGCCGTCCTTGCGCAGCACGCCGGCGTTGAACAGGCGCACGACCAGGTCCGAATCCTCGTGGCCCCAGCCCTGGAAGCTTTCGTCGAAGCCGTTCACGAGGTCGAGGTCGCTGCGCCAGACGGCCAGGTTGCAGCTCTTGATGCGGCGCCACGAGAAACGGCGCCGTTCGCGGCCCACGTCGGGCAGCACCAGCACGGTCTGCAGGAATTTGTTGAAATGCCCGCCCAGGCGCAGGCGCAGGCGTTCCCGTACCGTCAGCATGTGCAGGTTCAGGCGTTTTTGCAGCAGCTCGCGGGTGTATTGTTCGCTCAGCAATACCCGGCTGCCGGAGACGAGGAAGCCGGGGCGGGCCAGCTTGCGGTGCTGGGACACGAAATTTTTCTGCGGCACGCAGTCGCCATCGAGGAAGACGACGTAGTCGCCCGTGGCGGCGAGGGTGCCCAGGTTGCGCACGCGGGCAGCGCGGAAGCCGTCATCGGGCTGCCAGACATGGCGCATCGGCACGGGCGCACGGGCCGCCAGCGCCGCCACGCAGTCCCGCGTGTTGTTCGTCGAGCCGTCATCAGCGATAATGATTTCGAAATTGGTATCGTCCTGCGCGAAGCAGGCTTCGACCACCGCCGTCAGGGCGTCCGGTCGGTTGTATGTCGTGACAATGACAGAGATTTTTGACGCTTGTTGCATGAAGTCGATGCTGCCCGTGTTGATTTTTGCAAGAAACGCTCACAAAAACATTGATGAATAATACTTTAACCAAGAATGCCGACGTAAAAACTGTCACTGTCACCTGCCTGGTTTTCCTCCTGCCCTTCCTGACCCTCATCACGAGCGCTGCCGTCGGCCTGTGCAGCTTCGGCTTCCTGCTCGCTGCGTTCTGGTGCTGGCGGCAAGGCGCGCCGGAGTGGCGCCGTCATCTTAGCGATATCCGGGGCGTTTTGACAGCATTCGGGCTTGCCTTCCTGTTTTTTGGCCTCGTCGTGCTGCTGCACGGCGATGTCAACCTGCGCAACTGGGAGAAACCCAGCCGCATGCTGCTGGCCGCCAGCGCGCTGTTTGCCGTGCTGGCCTGCCGGCCCGATCGCAAGGCCCTGTGGTGGGGTCTGATCGGCGGCAGCATGGCCGGCGCCTGCGTGGCGGGCTACCAGCGCTGGTTCGAAGGCGTGGACCGTCCCGGCGGCATGATGAACGCGATTACCTTCGGCGACATCGTCCTGTGCATGGGCCTGATGTCCTTGGCCGGCGTGCTCGATTTCCGCGGCCGCCAGCGTATCTGGCCGGCCGTGGGCGCCGTGGCGGGCCTGGTCGGCACCCTGGCCACCGGCACGCGGGGCGGCTGGGTCGCCATCCTGTTCGCCGCGCTGCTGTTCCTGAAATACGGCCACTACCTGCGCGGCCGCTTCGCCAAGGGCGCGGCCGGCCTGGTGGCGCTGGTGATGTTCGGCGCCTATTTCGTGCCGCAGACAGGCGTGAGCGAGCGGCTGGGGCAGGGCATCGACGACGTCCGTACCTACTACACGGGCGGCGGCGCATTCACCAATGTCGGCGTGCGCCTGGAGCTGTGGAAGGGCGCTGGCATGCTGGTCTCGCGCCATCCCTGGGCACCTTCCAGCAGCGCGCAGGTGAAGGCGGAACTGCGCGAACTGGTCGATGCCGGCACGCTGCAGCCTTTCGTGATGGAGGCCGAGCATTTCCACAATGACGCGCTGCAGGTGCTGGTGTTCGGCGGCGTGTTCGGCTTCCTGTGCTGGTTCGGCACCCTCCTGATGCCGTTCCTGTTTTTCCTGCGCATCCTGCAGTCGCACGAAACGGCCAGTGCGCACCTGATCGCGCCGGCCCTGGCCGGCATGCTGCTGGTGGTCAGCTACTTCAGCTTCGGCCTGACGGAGGTGATCTTCTGGTCGGTGCGCAGCGCGATGTTCTATGCGCTGATGCTGTTCGTGCTGATGGGCCTGTGCCTGAACGCCAAGCCGCGCGCGGCGAGCTGACATGCAGCGTATCCTGATCATCTCCCCCAACTGGATCGGCGACGCCGTGATGGCGCAGCCGCTGCTGCAATTGCTGCGCGCGCGCCACCCCGACCGGCCGATCGACGTGCTGGCCCCACCCGCGGTGGCACCGGCCTGGCGCCAGATGCGCGAAGTCGATGAAGTGCTGCAGACGCCGTTCCGCCACGGCGCGCTGCAATTGCGCGAGCGATGGCGCTATGCGCGCCTGCTCAAGGCGCGCGGCTATGCCGAAGCCTACGTGCTGCCCAATACGCTGAAATACGCGCTGATTCCCTGGCTGGCCGGGATCGGGCGCCGGGTCGGCTACAAGGGCGAGAGCCGCTATGGCCTGATCAACGTGATGCATTTCGACGACGTGCCGCCGCGCCCGATGGTGCCGTTCTACGCCGCGCTGGCCGACGCGCCGGGCGCGCCGCTGCGCCCCGACGTGCCGCGTCCGGCCATGCAGGTTTCGCCGGAGCAGATGGCCGCCGCGGCAGCCAAGGCGGGCCTGGGCGACGGGCCCTTGATCGTGTTCGCGCCGGGCGCCGAATTTGGTTCGGCCAAGCGCTGGCCGCCACGGCACTTCGCCGACCTGGCCCAGGCCATCCACGCCCAGGTGCCGGGCGCGCAGGTCGCGCTGCTCGGCTCACCGAAGGACCGCCCCGTGTGCGACGAGATCACCGCAGCCCTGGCCGGCAGCGATGCCGCCGGCGCCGTGTTCAACCTGGCCGGGCAGACCAGCCTGGCCGAGGCCATCGCCCTGATCGCGCGCTGCGCCGCCATTGTCAGCAACGATTCGGGCCTGCTGCACGTGGCCTCGAGCCTGGACCGCCCCGTGGTGGCGATCTACGGACCCACCGATCCGGACCACGCGCCGCCGTTTTCCAGCATGGCGCGTTCGCTGTCGCTGCGGCTGGACTGCTCGCCGTGCCGCCAGCGCGAATGCCCGCTGGGCCACCACAACTGCATGCGCGGTATCGAGGCCGACCAGGTCTGGCATACCCTGCAGCCGATGCTGGCCGCCAGCGACGCGACGCCGCCCGGGGGCTTTGCGGTATAACCACCCGATATCCCGTCACGGCCGTTCGCGGCCGCACGAAACCGCCATGCTGAAACGACTCCCCATCACCTTCTGGGCCACCGTCTTCGTGACCGTGGTCTGCGTGGCGCTGGTGAGCCTGGACTTCTGGCGCAGCTGGAACGCGCGCGGCGTGCTGCTCGAAGAAACCGAACGATCGAGCACGAACCTGGCGCGGGCCATGAGCCAGCATGCGGACGACACCATCAAGGCGGCCGATACCAGCCTGGCTGACCTGGAGGAACGCATCGAAATGGACGGCCTGCACGAAGGCCACCTGGCCCGCCTGCACCAGGTCATGCTGGGCCAGGTGCGCGCGCTGCCACAGCTCGATGGCCTTTACGCCTACGACGAAGGGGGGCGCTGGATGGTCAACTCGCAGGCGAAGCTGGACCGAAAGGCCAACAACGCCGACCGTGAGTACTTCAGGTACCACCGCGAGAACCGCGACAAGGGCCCCCATATCGGCCTGCCCGTGATCAGCCGCTCCAGCGGCAAGTGGATCATTCCCGTGTCGCGCCGCATCGATAAACCCGATGGCAGCTTCGGCGGCGTGGTGCTGGCCACGATCGACATCGATTACTTCCGCCGTTTCTACGCCAGCCTCGATATCGGCGACAACGGCGCCGTCGCGTTGCTGTCGAACCGCGGCGTGATGCTGGTGCGCCAGCCGTTCCGGTCCGAAGGCATCGGCGCCAGCATCGCCGACACGCCTCTGTACCAGGCTTATTCGCGTTCAGGCACCACCGGCACCGGCATGTTCCGCTCGACCCAGGACGGCCAGGTGCGCCTGAACAGCTACCGCCCCCTGCAGAACTATCCGCTGTTCGTCACGGCCGCGCTGTCGAAGGAAGAAGCGCTGGCGCACTGGCGCCGCGACACGTGGCTGCATTCGCTCGGCGTGGTGGCGCTGGCGGCCTTGCTGGCACTGTTCGGCCAGCGCCTGATCGGCCAGATGCGCCGCCGCCTGGAAGCCGAACGGGAACTGCGCCAGGCCCGCGACGCGCTGGCCAGCCTGAATGCAACCCTGGAAAAGATGGCGCTGCAGGACGGCCTGACTGGCCTGGCGAACCGGCGCCAGCTCGATGTCTCTCTGGGCAATGAGTTCAGCCGCGCGACACGCCAGGGCACCTCGCTGGCCCTGGCCCTGATCGACGTCGACCACTTCAAGCTGTTCAACGACCGCTATGGCCATAGCGCCGGCGACGACTGCCTGCGCGCCATCAGCCGCGCCATCCGCCAGCAGACGCCGAAGCGGGCCGGTGACCTGGCTGCCCGCTACGGCGGCGAGGAACTGGCGGTGCTGCTGCCCAATACCGATATCGCCGGCGCCTGGGCCGTGGCCGAGCGCATGCGCCAGGCCGTGGAGGCGCTTCAGCTGCCGCACGCGGACAGCGCCCAGGGCATCGTGACGATCAGCGCCGGCGTCGCCGCGCTGGTGCCGCGCCGCGGCGTCGACGCCGCCACCACCCTGATCGAAGCGGCCGACAAGGCCTTGTATGCGGCCAAGTCGGCGGGGCGCAACCAGGTTGCGCCGGATCTCGGGCCGGCGCCGGTGCTTACTCCCTGATCTCGGCCTCGACCAGTTTCGCCAGCAGTTCGAGCGACTCCTGCCAGCCCAGGTAGCACGCTTCGGCCGGAATGGCGGCCGGGATGCCTTCCTGCCGGATGCGCAGTTCCACGCCGCAGAACACGTCGCGCAAGGTGACGGTGGTCTCCATCCGGCCCGGCAGGCCGGCGTCGTCGAATTCGGCCGTATAGCGCACGCGCTTGCCCGGCTCGAGTTCGAGGTATTCGCCGCCGAAAGCGTGGCTGCCGCCCGTTGTGAAATTGGTGAACGACATCCGGTAACGCCCGCCGACCACGGCATCCATCTCGTGGACGGTGCCGATAAAGCCGTGCGGCGGCAACCATTTGGCAAAAGCGCCCGGCGTGACGAAGGCGCGGTAGACACGGTCCGACGTGGATTTCAGGACGCGGTGGAACTCAACGGCATTGGTGGACATGATCGATTTCCTTGAGTGGTGGCAGAGGACGACCCTCTGGAAGACGACGAACGGGCCTTCCGGGAATCGACATTGGCGCGAAAATTCCGTGCTCCCGCCCGGCCTACACGAATCCGGCGGCATTTTTGCGCAGGTTTTCGTCTCCAGCGCCGTCTCCACTTGTATATTGCACCGATGACCTCCTCCAGCAAATATCCCGCCACGCCCGACGGACGCTACTTCGTCGTGGCGGGCCGCCTGTGGCGCATGAGCAACCCTGCGCTGGAACCGGGCCTGCGGCAGGCGCTGGTCGAGCGCCTGATGGCGGCGCGCCGGCGGGTCGGGATGGCGAAGAAGGCGGGTGACGCCGCGGCCGAGCGCGCCGCGCGTGCCGATGTCGACGCCGCCAAGCGCGGGCTGGGCGAACGGGGGCCCGTGTGGTGGAGCGACGGTGCGCCCGACTTCAACCGGCGCATGGTGGCCAACACGCCCTATGCCGGGTGGTATGCGGCGCTGCAGGCAACGGCCGCTGAAGGCCTTCAATGATGTATTGCCCGCCAATTGGTCACTGGGCGGCCAGTGCGTCAAGTGCATATCCTTATGCGCTCCTTATAGTCGTCGTTTTCCGACGTGTAAATAAGTCGCCTATTGAAGTAGGAACGCTCCTACGTAAAAAATAATGTTTGTTTCTCTGAAATCTAAGTCGATGATTCGAAAGGTTTTTCCTGGAATTTTCTGAATCAGGCACTTGCATCTTGAAAGCGATCAACTTGTAAGCGCATGTAATGCAAGATTTTTTGCATCTTGAAGTTTTGCTACCTTAAGCGCTCCTCAGCGGTCTCAACCATTTGATTCGTTTCCAGGAGCAATACATGACCAAGACCAAGAAATTTGCATCAGCCATCGCACTGGCCTGCGCCGCGTTCACGAGCCAGGCCGCCTTGGCGGACGACATCAGCAATCCGATCGAGGCAGTCACGCTGGAAGACAATGCCGCCTTCTTCGGCCGCCTGATCACGGGCAATCACTCCGGCGACACCTTCGCCGATCAATACAGCTTCAACCTGGGCAGCGGTGCCTCGATCGTGGCCGACCTTTTCTCGGTCAGCGGCAACGCCAAGAACGGCCTGGATATCACCGGCTTCAGCCTGTACAAGCTCGATGGCACCCTGGTCAGCAACGGCATCCAGCTGGAAACGGGCAAGACCGACCAGTGGCAGCTGAGCACGGCTGGCCTGTCGGGCAGCTACTACGTGCAAGTGGAAGGCAATGTGCTGTCCCAAGCGGCCGGTAACTATGGCGTCACCCTGGCCGTCACGCCGGTACCGGAGCCAAGCACCTACGGCATGATGCTGGGCGGCCTGGCACTGCTGGGTGTGGTGGCACGCCGCAAGTCGGGCAAGTAACAGGTCCAGCCACCGAGACACGCAAACCACCGGACGCCTCGGCATCCCCCGCCGCCGCTGAGTTACGCCGCGGGCGTCCACCCCCCACCTTCCTACTTGCCTTCGCGCCTGCATCCCGACGGCGCCATCCGGCAAGGGCAGCCGTCCTCGATGATCAGGAGAGACGTGCCGAAACCATGATCCCGCGACCTTAAGCTTGGCCCAAGCTTGACTGAAATACACTGGCTTATCGACGGCAGGCCAGGGAGCGGCAATGAATTGGATGAGCAGGAAAATCCGCCGGGGTGCGGCGCCGGCAGTGACCATGATCCTGTTGGCCGGGCCGATGTGCGGCGCCGGCGCGGCGGCGCAGGCGCCGATGCCGGTCGTGGAAGTGCCCGGCACCAGCATGGATCGCGAGGAGAAGCCCTATGCCGCGCTGTTGGCGGCCATGGCGGCGTTCGACAAAAACCGCGCACTGGCGCCCGGTGCCGCCTTGCGCTTCAAGGTACTGCCGCGCAAGGCAGGCGTCACCCTGGACGCCCTGGCGCTGCATGTCGCCGGCGACGGCGGCAGGATCGCCGTCCCGTTGATGGCGGATCAGACCTTCGTATTGCCGGGCGACGCCGCCGTGGGCGCGAACGCGATGGTGCGCTTCAACCGGGAAGCGGGAAGCCTGGCCTGGCGGGCCGATATCCGCAGTCCTGGCCTGCCGCCCAATACGCGGCGCCTGGGCGACCTGCTGCTGGAATGCCAGGTCGCGATGGCCGGCGACCTGATCGCCTACGTGCGCCACCCGCTCAACATGATGGTCGCGCGCCTGCCCGATCCCTGTCGCACCGTGCCGATCAACCTGTACCAGTTCGCCGACCGGCCGGTGTTCGGCATCACGCTGGTCGCGGGGACGCGCCGCAGCGTGCTGCCGGCGGCGATGCTGCACGGCCCCAGCGTACCGATGCTGCCGGCCCTGCAGGACTGGACCCTGTTGCGCGAGCGCGTGTATGCGGTGAAGTTCAAGGCCTTGTACGACAAGGGCTGGCCCGACGACACGCTGCTGCAGTTCGACTACATGGACGACGACGACGCAGTGCCGCTGGCGCAGGAGCTTCGGCCATGAGGACGGTGATGGCACTGGTGGCTTGGCTGATGGCCGCGGCGGCATTGACGGGTTGCGCCACCGGCGGCAACGGCACGGTCAGGACCTTGACGGGGGAACAGGCCGCGCGGGACATCGTCATCGGCACGTCGAACAAGGCCGATATCGGCAAACGCTTCGGCGACGCGACCGTTACCCGCTTCGACAATGGCTACGAGCTGTGGCTCTACCAGGTGGGCGTGGCCAAGCTGGTCGATTCGCTGCCGTATGTGAACCTGGTGCTGGACAGCGCGGAGAACAAGAAGGAGCTGGCGATCCTGTTCGATCGCGCCGGCGTCGTCAAGAAATACCAGTTGATGGAGGCGGCGCCATGACGACGGCGGCCGCGACGTGGAAGTGCCTTGCACGCGCACTCGGACTGGGCTTCCTGGCCGTGGCGTTGGCCGGCACCGGCTGCGCGGCGCGCTCGCCGGATGGACGCGTGGCCCGCATGCCCGTGATCGGGGCGGCCCCTGCCGATGACGGAACGGGCGGAGCCGCCTACTGCCGCGCGTCGCGCCACGGCCACGAGGTGGCCTGCGGCGGCGCGGCAGCCTATTGCCAGCAGTCGCCCGACGGCAGGGCGGTCAGTTGCGGCCCGCTCGCCAGCTACTGCGAAAAATCGCGCGATGGCAAAGCGGTTGCCTGCGGCGGCCGTGCGTCGTACTGCGAAAAATCATCGGACGGGAAAGCCGTCGCCTGCGGCGGCAGGCAATGGCAGTAGGGGATGCGGCGTGCCGCCGCCAGGTCAGGCGTTGCGCCGGCCCAGCGCCTGTTCGATCTTCTTGTCCGTCTTGTATTGGCTCAGCGCATACACGGCCCAGATCGTGGCAGGCAGCCAGCCGAGCAGCGTGATTTGCAGGATCAGGCAGATGACGCCGGCAATGGGGCGGCCGATCGTGAAGAAGGTCAGCCAGGGAAGAAACAGGGCAATGAGCAGGCGCATCTTGGATTCTCTCCACATATAACTACGGTTGGCCGCCGGTCCAGGCGGAACGGCGTGCGATATTCTACCGGCATTCGCGGCCACCGATATTTTTTTATCAACGCTTCAGAACCGGTGCTGCATCCCCAGTAACACGCTGCGCTGCAGGCTGCCGAACCCCGCCTCGTCGCGGGCCAGCGCCACCACATGGCCGTCCCTGGCCTTCGCATACGCCGCCGTGGCGTACAGGTCGGTGCGGCGCGACAGCGCGTAGCGCAGCCGCGCCACCGCCATCACCGGGTCCGCGTCGTGCGCCGTTTCCAGGATGTCCTGCCGGTACAGCGCGCCCGTCACCGTCAGCACCGGCGTGGCCAGCCAGTTGATGCCGGCCCAGTACACCCTTGCGCGGGCCGGGGCGGTGCCGGCACTGCCGCGCTGCCGGTAATCGCGCATCGCCGCCTGGAGCTTGAAGGGGCCCTGGCGGTACAGGGCGCCGGCGTGCCAGGCCGTGGTCGCGTCGCGCGGGCCTATCGGCACGTCGGCGCCGCCGATGCGTTCCCAGGTCGCCACGACGGCGAACGGACCGTGGGCATAGTTGACGGCGACGGCGCCCTTGTCGCCGCCTGCCGCTTCGCCGGCGCCCCAGCTGGCGCCGACGCTGACGTCGCCGGCCCGGGCGCTGACCTTGACGAGGTTGTCGAACGCCAGCGCCATGCCGTACTTGCTGGCGCCGCCCGCGTGCCCCGTCGGCGCCCACGAGTAGGCCGGCGCATAGCCCATCGGATCGTAGGGCAGCATGAAGTCGTAGACGGACGTGAAGGCGCGGCCCACCAGCACGCTGCCGTTATGGAATTCCAGTCCCACGGTGGCCTGGCGCTTGAACAGGGGCGCGTCGGCCACGCCGGTGTCAGGCGCCACGCCCAGTTCGAGCTGGAACACGGCCTTCATGCCGCCGCCGAGATCCTCGCTGCCGAGGAAGCCCAGGCGCGACGTGTTCATGCCGCCCGCATTGACCCGCAAGGTGGCGCCGGCACCGGGCGCCAGGCGGTCCGTCAGACCCAGGTTCAGGTCCAGCAGGCCGTACATCGTCACGTCGGTGGCGGCGGCACCGCCGCAGGCCAGTAAGGCGCAGCACGCCAGCAGGCTTCGTTTCATTTCGTCTCCGTATCGTTGTTATCGGGCGCAGGGGCCCCTGCGCCATGCCGGCGCGGATGAGTGCGAGGGGGGAAGGGCCCGCGACGGCCGCCGCGGGCCCGGCGAGTCAGCGGTCGACGGCCCGTTTCGGCACCAGCGCCACCAGGCCGGCGCCGATCAGCAGCATGGCGGCCGTGAGCATCAGGCCGGCGCCCTGCTTGCCGGTGAAGTCGTTCAGCCAGCCCACCAGCGAGGGCGAGAAGAAGCCGGCCAGGTTGGCGATGCAGTTGATGGTGGCGATGCCGGCGGCGGCCGTCATGCCGCCCAGGAAGGCGGTCGGCAAGGCCCAGAACTGCGAGGTACCACAGATGGCGCCGGCGGCCGCCACGCTGAGCAGGGCGATGGCGCTGGCCACGCCGTCCGTGAAGGGCAGGGCGGCCAGGGCGAAGGCGGCGGCCACCATCGGCGCGCCGCAGTGAAGGCGCCGCGCGCCGGTACGGTCGGAATTGCGCCCGACCAGGGGCAGGCAGACCAGCGCCACCAGGTAGGGAATGGCGGCCAGCCAGCCGATCGCGCCGACCCCGCCGACGCCGGCATTGCGCACGATGGCGGGCAGCCAGAACGTGATGCCGTACTGGCCCATCACGATGCAGAAATACACGCCCGTCAGCAGCCACAAACGGCGGTCCGACAGGAAGGCGCCGACCGTATGGTGGGCCACCTTGCCGCTGTTCTCGCTGGCGATATTGCGCTGCAGGACGGCCTTTTCTTCCGGCGTCAGCCACTTGGCCGCCTCGATGCTGTCATCCAGGTAGAACAGGATGGCGATCCCCAGCAGCAGCGAAGGCAGCGCCTCCAGCGCGAACAGCCATTGCCAGCCGCTCAGGCCATGCATGCCGGCGAAACGCTCCATGATCCAGCCCGACAGGGGCGCGCCGACGATGCTGGCCAGCGGTATGGCCATGAAGAACAGACCCATCACCTTGGACCGGCGGGCGGACGGGAACCAGTAGGTGATGTAGAGGATGACGCCGGGCGCGAAGCCCGCTTCGGCCACGCCCAGCAGGAAGCGCATCAGGTAGAACATGGCCGGCGAATCGACCATGCTGAAGCCGGCCGAGATGATGGCCCACGTGATCATGATGCGGGCCAGCCAGCGGCGCGCGCCGAAGCGGTGCAGGATCATATTGCTGGGCACTTCGAACAGGAAGTAGCCGAGGAAGAAGACGCCGGCGCCGAGGCCGTAGACGGTATCGCTCCACTGCAGGTCGCTCAGCATCTGCAGCTTGGCGAAGCCGACGTTGACGCGGTCCAGGTAGGCGGCCAGGTAACACAGCATCAGGAAGGGCACCAGGCGGCGCGTGACCTTGGCGTAGGCGCGGGTTTCGACGTCGTGGACACCGGCCTGGTAGCCGGCGCCCGTGGCGGAAGGGGTTTTCATGCTTGTCTCCTGTAGATCTGCGCCGAAGGTCATCTTGCCTTCTCGTGGCGCGGGGGCCGCGTTCAGCGCAGCCAGGATTTGATGCTGGCGGCCATGGCTTCGGTCGAAATACCGTAACGGTCGTGCAGCGTGGGCAGCGCGCCGGCGTCGAGGAAGGCGTCCGGCAGGGCCACCTGGCGGAACGGCGGCGCCACGCCGGCCCGTAGCAGCGCGCCCGCCACCGCCTCGCCCAGGCCGCCGACGACGGAATGGTTTTCCGCCACCACCACCAGCCGGCCGCTGCGCCGCGCTTCGCGCACGATGGTTTCCTCGTCGAGCGGCTTGATGGTGGGCGTGTGCAGCACGGCCACGCCGATCTTGTCGGCCCGCAGCACCTCGGCCACTTCCAGCGCCCGCATCGTCATGATGCCGCTGGAGATGACGAGCACCTCGCGGCCGTCGCGCAGCAGCTTGGCCTTGCCCAGCTCGAACGAGTAATCGTACTCGTCCAGCACCAGCGGCACCTTCCCGCGCAGCAGGCGCATGTAGACGGGGCCCTGGTGCGCCGCCATGGCGGCCACCGCCTGCTCCGTGTCGAGCGCGTCGCAGGGGTCGACGATGGTCAGGCCCGGCACGCCGCGGAAGATGGCGATGTCCTCGGTGGCCTGGTGGCTCGGGCCATAGCCGGTGGTCAAGCCCGGCAGCGCGCAGGCGATCTTGACGTTCAGGTTTTCCTCCGCGATCACCTGGTGGATGAAATCGTAGGCCCGGCGCGACGCGAACACGGCGTAGGTGGTGATGAAGGGCGTGAAGCCTTCCTTGGCCATGCCGCCGGCTGCGCCCATCAGCAGCTGCTCGGCCATGCCCATCTGGAAGAAGCGCTCGGGATACGCCTGCGCGAACAGGTGCAGGTCCGTGTATTTTGCCAGGTCGGCGCTCATGCCGACGATGTCGGGCCGGTCCCTGGCCAGTTCGACCAGGGCCGTGCCGAACGGCGCGCTGCGGGTGCGCTGCCCTTCGCTTGCAATCGATGCGATCATGGCCGACGTGGTCAGGCGCGGCTTGGCGGTGGCGGTATTCATGGCTTCTCTCCTGCAGGGTGCGTGGCGGGGGCGTGCTGGCTGTCGAGCAGGGCAATGGCCTGCTGCCATTCGTCGGCCTCGACGCGGATGAAATGGTTCTTGTCGCGTTGTTCCAGGAAGGGCACGCCCGAGCCCATCAGCGTATCGAACAGGATCACGCGCGGCTGCGGCAGCGGGTGGGCACGGGCGGCGTCGAAGGCGGCGACGACGGCGTCGAGGTCGTTGCCGTTGGCGCGCTGGACGAACCAGCCGAACGCCGTCCACTTGTCGGCCAGCGGCTCGAAGCCGAGGATCTTGCCGGACGGGCCGTCGGCCTGCTGGTTGTTGATGTCGACCAGCGTGATCAGGTTGCCCAGCCGGTAGTGGGCGGCCGACATGGCCGCTTCCCACGTAGCGCCTTCATCGAGCTCGCCGTCCGACATCGAGTTGTAGACGAAGGCCGGGTTGGCCTTCTGGCGCAGGCCCAGGGCCATGCCGACGGCAATCGTCAGGCCCTGGCCCAGCGAGCCGCCGGACATTTCCATGCCGGGCGTGTAGGTCGCCATGCCCGACATGGGCAGGCGGCTGTCGTCGCTGCCATAGGTTTCCAGCTCTTCCTCGGGCAGGATGCCCGCTTCGAACAGGGCGGCATACAGGGCGATGGCGTAGTGGCCGTGCGACAGCAGGAAGCGGTCGCGCCCCTCCCATTCGGGCTGGTCGGGCCGGTACTGCATCGCGTGGCGGTAGGCCACGGCCAGGATGTCGGCCATGCCGAGCGCCTGGCCGACATAGCCCTGGCCCTGCACTTCGCCCATGCGCAGCGCATAACGGCGGATGCGGTAGGCCGCGCCTTGCAGGGCGGTGTTGGTGTGCTCCATCTTCGTCTCCTCTGTCGTTGGTCGATTGGCGCGATGCGCCTTGACGAAACCAGTGTATTAATTGAAAGATGCACCGTATAGCGAACAATTCTTGGCGATAGATGAAACCAGTTCAGCGTTACCGGGCCCTGCGCAAGGCGTCCCTGAAGGGATTGCAGGCTTTCGAGGCCGCCTACATGCACCGCTCCTTCGCCGGCGCGGCGCAGGAGCTGTCGATCACGGCGTCCGCCGTCAGCCATGCCATTCAGACCCTGGAAGAGGCGCTGGGCACCTTGCTGTTTGAACGGGTGCGGCGCGGCGTCGAGCCGACCGGCGAGGGCGCCCGGCTGTATGAAGTGATCCGCCGCTCGTTCGGCGATATCGACGCCGAGCTGCGCACGATCCTCGACCGCAGCAGCAAGGCCCAGCAGGTGGTGACGATCCAGTGCGCGCCCAGCTTCGCTGCGATCTGGCTGATGCCGCAGCTACCCGCCTTCCTGCGCGCCCATCCGGACATCGATGTGCGCCTGTGGGCCGTGCACCAGGCCCCGGATTTCTCCACCGGCGGCGTCGACGTGGCCGTCGTCTACGGTCGCCCGACCGCTTCGGCCGGCGTCCATGTCGAGCCGATCTCGCCGGGCGAACGCTATTTGCCCGTGTGCAGCCCGAAGCTGGTCGAGGGCTGGACCTTGCCGCTGCCGGCCGACGATATCGAGAACTTCTACCTGATCCAGAACGACGTCTCGCTGACGTCGTGGGACGAATGGATCGAGCGCTTCGCACCGGGCTGCGGCCACCCCGTGCGCGGCCTGCGGCTGGACCGCGCCTTCATGACCCTGAGCGCGGCCGAGAACGGACTCGGGATGTGCATCGAGAGTACGGTGCTGGTGCAGCAGTACCTGCGCGAAGGGCGGCTGGTCTGCCCTTTCGGCGAGCTGGCCATCGAGGCCACGGCGCACTACCTGGCCGTGCCGAAGGCGAAGGAGCACCTGCAGGCGGTGGCCACGGTGGCGGACTGGATCAGGGGATTCGTCACCGACGACGACGAAAAGCCGGCGGCGCCGGCTTGAGGGAAGGGCAGGAAAGCGTCAGTGGATCAGCATGCCGCCGTTGACGTCCAGCGTCACGCCGGTGCAGTAGGCCGACAGGTCGCTGGCCAGGAACACGACGGCGCCGGCGATATCGTCGGCCTTGCCCAGCCGCGCCAGCGGGATCGTCTCGGCGATCTCGCCCTTGCGCTCTTCCGTCAGCTTGCCCTTGATGATGTCGGTGGCGATCAGGCCCGGCGTGATGGCGTTGACGCGGATGCCGTCCGGGCCGAACTCGCGCGCCATGGCCCGCATCAGTCCCAGCACGCCGGCCTTGGCGGCCGAGTAGTGCGGCCCACCGAGGATGCCGCCGCCGCGCTGGGCCGATACCGACGAGGTGCAGACGATGCTGCCGCCGCGCTGGCGCTGCATGGCCGGCAGCACGGCCTGCGCCATCAATAGCGTGCCGCGCAGGCTGACGTCGAGCACGGCGTCGTAGTCGGCGGCGGAAATGTCCAGCGTCTTGCGCGGCTGCGTGATGCCGGCATTGGCGAACAGGATGTCGATACGGCCAAAGCGCTCCAGCGCAGCCTGCGCCGCCGCCTCGCACTGCTCCTTGCTGGTGACGTCGGCCACCACGCCAAGGTGCCCCGGCCCCAGCTCGGCCGCGGCGCCGGCCGGATTGGCCTGGGCCAGGTCCAGCACGACGACCCTGGCTCCATGCGCCGCCAGCATGCGCGCCGTGGCGAAGCCCAGTCCATTGATGCCGGCGCCGCCGGTCACGATTGCCACCCGATCTTTCAGTAACATGACAGTCTCCTCTTGTTCGATGTCGTGCCGTCATGGTCACAGACGGCAGCGACGCTCGCAAACGAGGAAAACTCAGGGTGGGGCGAAAATAATTCAGGGGTGGAAAGGTGGCGCGGCGCCGGCAAGGCCGACCGCCGACCTTACATCAGGATCACGTCGTACTGCTCCTGATGGTAAGCATTTTCCACCTGCAGCGAAATCTTCTTGCCGATGAAGTCGCCCAGCATGGCCAGGTGCTGCGATTCCTCTTCCAGGAACATGTCGACCACTTCCTGGGAAGCGAGGATGCGGAACTCGCGCGGATTGAACTGCTTGGCTTCGCGCAGCAGTTCGCGCAGGATTTCGTAGCAGATCGTGCGCGAGGTTTTCACCTGGCCCTTGCCGCTGCAGGCGGGGCAGGGCTCGCACAGGATGTGGGCCAGCGATTCGCGGGTGCGCTTGCGCGTCATCTCGACCAGGCCCAGGGCCGAGAAGCCGCTGACGGAGACCTTGGTGCGGTCGCGGGCCAGGGCCTTCTTCAGTTCCGACAGCACGGCGTTGCGGTGCTCGGCATTCTCCATGTCGATGAAGTCGAGGATGATGATGCCGCCCAGGTTGCGCAGGCGCAGCTGGCGGGCGATGGCGTGGGCCGCTTCCAGGTTGGTCTTGAAGATGGTGTCGGCGAAATTGCGGCCGCCCACGTAGCCGCCCGTGTTGACGTCGATCGTCGTCATGGCCTCGGTCTGGTCGACGATCAGATAGCCGCCCGACTTCAGGTCGACGCGGCGGCCCAGCGCGCGCTGGATTTCCTCTTCCACGCCGTACAGGTCGAACAGGGGGCGCTCGCCCGTGTAGTGCTGCAGGCGCGGCAGCACGCTGGGCGTATAGACCTTGCCGAATTCGTTCAGGCTGAGGAAGTTCTCGCGCGAGTCGACCTGGATCGTGGCCGTCTCGTCGTGCACGAAGTCGCGCAGCACGCGCTGGGCCAGGCTCAAGTCCTGGTGCAGCAGGCTGGTGGGCGGACGGGTGCGGGCGCCGTGGGTGATCGTCGCCCACGTCTTGCGCAGGTACTCGATATCGGCCTGCAGGTCCGAGTCGCTGGCGTCTTCGGCCTGGGTGCGCACGATGTAGCCGCCTTTTTCTTCCTTCGGCAGCAGGCCCTGCATGCGCGCGCGCAGCGCCTCGCGCTCGCTCTCCTTCTCGATCTTCTGCGAGATGCCGATATGCGAATCCTGCGGCAGGTAGACCAGCATGCGCCCGGCGATGGAGATCTGCGTCGACAGGCGCGCGCCCTTCGTGCCGATCGGATCCTTGATGACCTGCACCGTCAGCACCTGGCCGTCGAACAGCAGCTTCTCGATCGGCACCGCCACGGCGGCCTGGCCGTCGTGCGGGCGCGCTTCCCAGATGTCGGCCACGTGCAGGAAGGCGGCGCGTTCCAGGCCGATGTCGATGAAGGCCGACTGCATGCCGGGCAGCACCCGTACCACCTTGCCGGAGTAGACGTTGCCGGCCAGGCCGCGCGTCAAGGTGCGCTCGATATGCAGTTCCTGCACGGCGCCTTGCAGCACCAGCGCCACGCGCGTTTCCTGCGGCGTGATGTTGATCAGGATGTCTTCGTTCATGGCAGTTTCAGCCCGGCCTGGCGCAGCAGGCTGGCCGTCTCGTACAGGGGCAGGCCCATGATGCCGGAATGGCTGCCTTCGATATGCTCGATGAAGATCGACGCCAGGCCCTGGATGCCGTAGCCGCCCGCCTTGTCGTAGGGCTCCGTGCTGGCGCAGTAGGCCTGGATGGCCGCCGGGGTCAGGGCGGCGAAGCGCACGTCCGACACCTGCGTGAGGCAGCCTTCGAAATCGTAGGTGCGCACCGCCACGGCCGTCAGCACCTGGTGGGTGCGGCCGGACAGGCGGCCCAGCATCTCTTCGGCTTCTTCCTTGCCGGCCGGCTTGCCGAGAATCTGGCCATCCACGGCGACGGTGGTGTCGGCCGACAGGATCGGGCGCGGCTTCAGGTGGCGCCGGCGCACCAGGTCGAACGCGAAACCGGCCTTCTCGTTCGCCACCCGCGTCACGTAGGCATGCGCCGGTTCGTCGACATTGACTTCCTCGGTCACGTCGGCGCCGCGCGGGCCGTCGCTGCGCAGCAGCAGCAATTCGAAATCGACGCCTATCTGACGGAGCAGTTCCCGCCGCCGGGGGCTTTTCGAGGCAAGGTAGATTTTTCGTTCGACCAGTTTCATCGTTGTTATTGTTGAAAATTTCAGAGTAGTGAAACGATACCAGCTATGGCGGCGAAGGGACAGGGACAGCGGAAGCAAAAACGGGGCGGCGCGGTAATCCGGCAGCCCCGTCTCGTGGCAGGATTTCCTTGAAACAGGGGACTGTCCCCGGTTTTACACGCGGTGGTAGGGGTGGTTCTGCGTGATGGTATAGGCGCGGTAGAGCTGCTCGGCCAGCATCACCCGCACCATACCGTGCGGCAGGGTCATGCTGGAGATGCGGATCAGGCCCTCGGCCTTGGCTTTCAGGCCCGGGTCGAGGCCATCGGCGCCGCCGATCAGGAAGGCCGTGTCGCGGCCGTCCTGCTGCCATTGCTCCAGCTGTTGCGACAGGCCGACGCTGGTCAGGTCACGGCCGCGTTCGTCGAGCGCGATGATGCGCACCGATTTCGGCAGGGCCGCCTCGATGCGCTCGCGTTCCAGCGCCATCGCCGTCGCGGCGGTCTTGCTGCCGGAACGTTCGACGGGCTTGATTTCCTTCAGCACGATGCGCAGCTCAGGCGGCATCCGCTTGGTGTACTCGGCGAAGCCCGCCTCGATCCAGGCCGGCATTTTGTGGCCGACCGCGGCGATGATGAGCTGCATGCGGGACTACTCTTCCGCGGCGGCCGGCTTCTTGATGCGCTTGATGACGGTCTTGGCCGGGGCGACGCCGCCTGCCTTGGCCGCATCCTTGACCTTCGCTTCCTTGGCTGCCTTGGCCGATGCCGTGGCGGACTTGGAGGCGGCGACCTTGACCTTCTTGCCTTCCGGCGCCTCGACCTTCGGCGTGGCCTTCTTCGCCGCTTTCTTGGCGACGGCGCCGGCAACGGCGGCGGCCTTCACGGTGCCGGGCTTGCGGGCCGGTGCGGCCTTCTTCTCGACGACGGGTTCGGCGGCCTTCTCGACCTTGTTCGCGGCCAGGTGGCCGGATTTCTTCTTCGGCGCCGCTTCGACCGCTTCGGCAGCCTTGCCTTCGGTGGTCGACTTGCGCTTGGCGGCGCCCAGCTTGACGGGCTTCTCGCCCCAGATTTCTTCCAGGCGGTAGTAAGCGCGGATCGGCGCCTGCATGATGTGGACGATCATGTCGCCCAGGTCGACCAGCACCCATTCGCCGGTGTCTTCACCTTCGACGCCGATCACGTCGCCGCCGGCTTCCTTGATCTTGTCGCGCACCGACGCGGCCAGCGCGCGGGTCTGGCGGTTCGAGGTACCGGAAGCGATCGCGATGCGATCGAACAGGCTGGTCAGGCCGGTCGTGTCAAACACGACGATGTCCTGGCCCTTCACGTCTTCCAGTGCGTCGACGACGAGGGTTTGCAGTTTTTTGATGTCCATTCAGTTCTACTTCTTATAGAGATTGTGTTGTTCGATATAGTCTAGCACTACCCGCGGAATGAGCGAGTTTGCCTCATTACCGCCCTGCAGTGCAGCGCGGATGCGGGTGGACGAGACGTCCACTGCCAGGTCGGGCGCCAAGGTGGTGCGTCCAGCCGGTTGCGAGCACAGTTGCTCCGGCGCGCTCAAACGCGCCGTGAATTCGTTGGCCACCTCGGGTGGAATATCCGGTCCGTCCAGTGCGAAGCCGGGGCGGGCCGCCACACAAAGATGAGCCAGGGAAAACAGGTCGCGCCATGCATGCCAGGTGTCGAGCCGTTGCAGCTGGTCGGCACCCATCAGGAAGCACAGCGAAACATCGTTGCCGAGCGCCGCGCGCAAGGCCCGCAGCGTGTCGACGGTGTAGGTGGCGCGGCCACGTTCGATTTCCTGGCGGTCGATGACGACGTCGCACGGCAGGCCGTCGAAGGCCAGCGCCGCCATGTCGGCACGCTGCGCCGGGCTGGCCACCAGGGCCGACTTCTGCCAAGGCATGGTCGGGATCACGCGCAGCTGGTCGGCGCCCAGCAGCTGCACGAAGCGCCGGCCCAGCGCCACGTGGCCGTTGTGCACCGGGTCGAAGCTGCCGCCCAACAAGGCGATGCAGCGCGCCGCCGGCCGCTCGCCCGGGGCCATGCCAGCCTTCACGCAGCGAGCCAGTCGCGATGGGGCAGGAAGTCGGTGTACAGCGCCGCTTCCGGCGTGCCTTCCTGCGGGTGCCAGTCATAGCGCCATTTGACGACGGGCGGCATCGACATCAGGATCGCCTCGGTGCGTCCGCCCGACTGCAGGCCGAACAGGGTGCCGCGGTCGAACACGAGGTTGAACTCCACGTAGCGGCCGCGCCGGTAGGCCTGGAAATCGCGTTCCCGTTCGCCATACGGCGTGTCCTTGCGCGCCTGCAGGATCGGCAGGTAGGCTTGCAGGAACGAGTCGCCCACGCTTTGCATCATGGCGAAGCTGTCGTCGAACGGCAGCGCGTTGAAGTCGTCGAAGAAGATGCCGCCCACGCCGCGCGCTTCCTGGCGGTGCTTCAGGTAGAAATACTCGTCGCACCAGGTCTTGAAACGCGGGTGCAGTTCGTCGCCGAAGGGCGCGAGCGCATCGCGGCACGTGCGGTGGAAGTGGCGCGCGTCGTCTTCATTGCCGTAGTACGGCGTCAGGTCCATGCCGCCGCCGAACCACCACACGGGCGTGCCGTCTTCGGCGCTGGTGGAGAAGAAGCGCACGTTCATGTGCACCGTCGGCGCATACGGATTACGGGGGTGCAGCACCAGCGACACGCCCATCGCTTCCCATGCCCGGCCGCCGATGCCGGGTCGGTGCGCGGCGGCCGATGGTGGCAGCTTCGCGCCCATCACGTGCGAGAAATTGCAGCCGCCCCGTTCCAGCACGGCGCCTTCCTCGATCAGCCGCGACACGCCGCCGCCCCCTTCGGGACGCTCCCATGCGTCGCGCAGGAAGGCATTGCCGTCGAGCGTTTCGAGGGCGCCGACGATGCGTGCCTGCAGGTCGAGCAGGTAGGCCTTGACGCGTTCCGGGGTGGGCTGGGACATGCTGGTTCTTTCCGTGGGTCAGTGCTTCAGGCCGCGCCAGCCGATATCGCGGCGATACTGCATGCCATCGAAATGGATCTTCTCGACCGTCTCGTAAGCCTGCTTTTGCGCCATCTTGATCGAGTCGCCCAGGCCGACGACGCACAGCACGCGCCCGCCGCTGGTGACCAGCTGGCCGTTCGCATCGGCCGTGCCGGCGTGGAACGTCACCGATTCCGGCGTGTCGGCCGGGATGCCGTCGATCGGCGTGCCCTTGACCGGGTCGTCCGGATAACCGGCGGCGGCCAGCACGACGCCCACCGCGGTGCGGCGGTCCCATTCCAGGCCGACCGCATCCAGGGTGCCGTTGACGGCGTGTTCCATCACCGTCACCAGGTCCGTCTTCAAGCGCGCCATGATGGGCTGCGTTTCCGGGTCGCCCATGCGGCAGTTGAATTCCAGGGTGCGCGGATTGCCGGCAGAGTCGATCATCAGGCCCGCGTACAGGAAGCCGGAGAACGGAATGCCGTCCTTCGCCATGCCCTGGATGGTGGGGTTGATAATCTCGCGCATCACGCGCGCATGCATCGCGGGCGTGACGATGGGGGCAGGGGAGTAGGCACCCATGCCGCCCGTGTTCGGGCCCTGGTCCTGGTCCAGCAGGCGCTTGTGATCCTGGCTGGTGGCCAGCGGCAGCACGTTCTTGCCGTCGCACATGATGATGAATGACGCTTCCTCGCCAGCCAGGAATTCCTCGATGACGATGCGCGCGCCAGCGTCGCCGAAGCGGTTATCGGACAGCATGTGGTCGACCGCCTGGTGTGCGTCTTCCAGCGTCTCGGCCACCACCACGCCCTTGCCGGCGGCCAGGCCGTCGGCCTTGATGACGATGGGCGCGCCCTTGGCGTCGATATACGCGTGGGCCTGGGCCGCGTCACTGAAGGTCTCGTATTCGGCCGTGGGAATGCCATGGCGCTTCATGAAGGCCTTGGCGAAATCCTTCGACGACTCCAGCTGCGCCGCTTCCTTGGACGGGCCGAATACCTTCAGGCCGCGCGCGCGGAACAGGTTGACGATGCCGGCGGCCAGCGGAACCTCCGGGCCCACGACGGTGAAGGCCACGTGTTCCCGAATGACGAAGTCGGCCAGTTCGTTCAGGTCGGTGATCGCCACGTTCTGCAGCCGCTGGTCGCGCGCCGTGCCGCCGTTGCCGGGGGCGACGAAGACCATCTGCACACGTTCCGATTGCGCCAATTTCCAAGCCAGCGCGTGCTCGCGGCCGCCGGAGCCGACTACCAGGATTTTCATAGGAACCGTTCGTTCAAGTTTGGGGAAGCTTCTTCAACATGGCCAGCAGGGGCACGCCATGTGGAAAACGCTTGCGGGAGCGGCCGGGGGGCACGCTCCATGAGCGGAAAAGCGGCCCGTGGGCCGCCGTATCATTTGGCCGCGCAGGCATGCTGCCATTGCGCGCGCGGCCGGTCTGTTATTCTTCGACGATGGCGTTGGTATAGACTTCCTGGGTATCGTCCAGGTTTTCCAGCGCGTCGAGCAGCTTCTGCATCTTGGCCGCATCCTCGCCCGTGAACACCGTCTCGGTGGCGGGCTTCATGATGATCTCGGCCACTTCGGCCTTGAAGCCGGCCTTTTCCAGCGCATCCTTGACGCTGGCGAAGTCGTTCGGTGCGCACAGCACTTCGAAACCGCCTTCCTCGTCGGCCACGACATCCTCGGCGCCTGCCTCGAGGGCCGCTTCCATCAGGGTCGCTTCGTCGGTACCGGGGGCAAACAGGAACTGGCCGCAATGCTTGAACATGAAGGACACGGAGTTTTCCGTGCCCATATTGCCGCCGTGCTTGTTGAAGGCGTGGCGTACTTCGGCCACCGTGCGCACGCGATTGTCCGTCATGCAGTCCACGATGATGGCCGCGCCGCCGATGCCGTAGCCTTCGTAGCGCACTTCCTCGTATGCGGCGCCGTCTTCGCCGCCCGTGCCGCGCGTGATCGCGCGGTGCACGTTATCTTTCGGCATGTTGGCGTCGGCCGCCTTGTCGATTGCCAGCCGCAGGCGCGGATTGGCGTTGATGTCGCCGCCGCCCATGCGTGCGGCCACGGTGATTTCCTTGATCAGGCGCGTCCAGATCTTGCCACGTTTCGCGTCCGTTGCAGCCTTTTTATGCTTGATATTGGCCCATTTGCTGTGTCCAGCCATGTTCACTCTTCCTTAGACGGTGTGCAATCGAGGGCGGTATTCTAGCATACCGCCCCCCTCGATTACGCCGCCGGGGCCGCCCGGAATCAGGCTACCGGGTCGTACGTGATGCCATGCTGGATCGAGCCGATGACGGCTGCCATGTTTTCCGGACTTTCCGAAAAGCCCAGCAGAACCTGCTCACGTGTCATGCCGTTGTGCAGCTTGTCCATCCAGTACTGCATGCCTGCCGGCTCCGCCTCGCGGTGCAGTGCGTTATGGTACAACGCGCCGATATAGACCTGGTCGCTGACATTGTCGCCGTACAGGCGGGCAAATTCCGGGCTGTGCGTGAAACCGTAGGCAATCGCCTCGATGCTCGTGCCTTTGTCTGCCACATCGAAGTAGTAGCCGAGCCCGGAAGCTTCGGGCGCGCGGTTCAGTGCGGCCTGATACAGCCGGTAGACTTGGCCTGCCAGCCCATCGATATCGTAGGCCACGCCCACGTCGCCAAACAGGATGCGTTCGACGCCGACCAGCGTATCGATGCCGCCGGTGGCGGAGGTCACGCCGATGCTGCCTTCCTTTTGCGCAATCGTGAAGTCGCCGCGCTTGCTGTTGTTGTCGTACTGCACGGTATCGAGGCCGCCCCCGCCGTTGATCTGGTTCGACCCCGTGCCGCCGAGCAGCAGGTCGTTGCCGTTACCGCCTTCGAGGGAATCGTTGCCGGCGTTGCCGTACAGGGTGTCGTTGCCGTCCACGCCACGCAGCGTGTCGTTGCCGGCACCACCGTAGACCTGGTCGTTTCCGCTGCCCGCGTCGAGGAGGTCGCCGATCGTGTCGAAGGTACCGGCCTGGTCGGCGGTGGAGCCGCTCCACAGCTGGTCGTCGCCGCCGTTGCCCAGCAGCGTGTCGGCGCCGCCGTTGCCGATCATGATGTCAGCGCCGTTGGTACCGGGCAGGAAATCGTTGCCTGCGCCGCCGGGGAAATTAGTGAACGTGTCTGCCATGATGTAATCCTTGTTAATAAAATCAAAATATCATAATTGTAATGACAGCCTACCTTGAAAACGCCGGGACGTCGACTGGCTTTCAATCGTGCATGAGCTGGCGGCGCGCCGCCGCCTCCTGGAAAGCGCCTCCGGCAATTTGTAAAAGCGCCACAAGAATGCGTAGCGGCGGGGCGCGGCGGGCTGCCAGCGACGTTGCCGGTTTGGCCTTACAATGGCCGGATGACAAAAAGCATAACGGACACGGCCTCGCCTGGCGTCAAGGCCGGCTACCTGGGCGGCATGGCGCTGGCCGTCGGCGGCGCCATCCTGTTTTCCACGAAGGCCGTGATCGCCAAGCTGCTGTATCGCTATCACATCGATGCCGTCACCCTGATCGCCTTCCGCATGCTGTTCTCGCTGCCCGTGTTCGCCTTTGTCGCCGTGTGGAAGATGCGCGCCGGACCGCCCTTGTCGGTGCCGGACCGCTGGCGCATTGTCGGGCTCGGGCTGGTCGGCTATTACCTGTCCAGCCTGCTCGACTTCCTCGGTCTGCAATACATCACCGTCGGGCTCGAACGCCTGATCCTGTTCCTGACCCCCACCTTCGTGCTGCTGCTGTCGGCTACCGTGCTGAAGCAGCATATCGGCCGCCTGCAGTGGCTGGCGCTGGCGATTGCCTATGGCGGCATCGTGCTGGTATTCGTGCACGACCTGCAGGGCGGCGGCAACGTCATGCTGGGCTCGCTCCTGGTGCTGGGCTCGGCCGCTGCCTATGCCGTCTACCTGCTGCTGTCCGGCGAGATGGTCCAGCGCATCGGCGCGCTGCGCCTGGTGGCCTATGCCATGTGCGTGTCGACGGCGGCCTGCCTGCTGCAGTTTTTCCTGCTGCGTCCGGCCGGCCTGCTGGTGCAGCCGGCGCCCGTGTATTGGCTGTCCCTCGTCAACGGCCTGCTGTGCACGGTGGCGCCCGTGTTCATGACAATGACGGCGGTGCAGCGCATCGGTGCCGGCATCGCTTCGCAGGCCGGCATGATCGGCCCCGTATCGACCCTGTTCCTGGGCGCCGTGATCCTGGGCGAAGCCATCACGGGCTGGCAGCTGGCCGGCACGGCGCTGGTGCTGGCGGGCATCTACCTGCTGTCGCAGGTCAAGCGCGCCACCTGAAACCACCATAACGACTATAACGACGACCACAACGAGACCACCATGATTCCACGCATCGCCCTGATTGCCCACGACAAGAAAAAAGACGACATGATCGCGCTGGCCGGCGAATACGCCGACTTCCTGCGCCGCTGCACCCTGACGGCCACGGGCACCACGGGCGGGCGCCTCGTCAACGAGCTGGGGCTGGTGGTCGAGCGCAAGCATTCCGGCCCCTTCGGCGGCGACCTGCAGATCGGCGCGCTGCTGGTCGAGGGCCGCATCGACGCCGTGATCTTCCTGCGCGACCCGATGACGCCGCAGCCGCACGAGCCGGACATCAATGCGTTGGTGCGGGCCTGCGACGTGCACAATGTGGCCTGCGCAACGAACGTGGCGACGGCCCATCTGGTGCTGTCGCAGCTGGAGGCGGCGCTGGCGGCCCCCGAAGTTACCCCAACCTGAAGGAGGTGCTGTGATGAGCAAGGCAATCCGATACAGCCGCACCGGCGGCCCCGAGGTGCTGGAGCTGGTCGACGTCGACGTGGCCGCGCCCGGGCCGGGCGAGGCGACCGTGCGGCACGAGGCCATCGGCGTCAATTTCATCGATATCTATTTCCGCACCGGCCTGTACCCGCAGCCGCTGCCCAGCGGCCTGGGCCAGGAGGGCGCCGGCACCGTCGAGGCGGTGGGCGAGGGCGTCACCCACGTCAAGGTGGGCGACCGGGTGGCCTACGCGGCCCGGCCGAACGGTGCCTACGCGCAGGTGCGCAACGTGCCGGCCGCGATCCTCGTCGTGCTGCCGGACAATATCGGCTTCGAGACGGCGGCCGCGGCCATGCTGCAGGGCATGACGGTGCAGTACCTGCTGCACCGTACGGCCCACCTGAAGCCGGGTGACACCGTGCTGTGGCACGCCGCCGCTGGCGGCGTCGGCCTGATCGCCTGCCAGTGGGCCAAGGTGCTGGGCGTGAACCTGATCGGCACCGTCAGCTCGGAAGAAAAGGCCGCGCTGGCCATCGAGCACGGGGCCGCCCATGTGATCAACTACCGGCGCGAGAACTTCGCCGAGAAGGTGCGCGAGCTGACGGGCGGCGAGGGCGTGTCGGTGGTCTACGATTCGATCGGCAAGGACACTTTCACGGGCTCGCTCGATTGCCTGAAGCCGCTGGGCCTGATGGTCAGCTTCGGCAACGCCTCCGGCCCCGTGCCGGCCTTCTCGCCGTCGGAACTGCAGTCGCGCGGCTCGCTGTTCCTGACCCGCCCGACCCTGGTGCATTACGTGGCGAAGCGGGAGGACCTGGAAGCGACGGCCCGCTCGCTGTTCGGCGTGATCGCCAGCGGCGAAGTGAAGGTCGCCATCAACCAGCGCTACCGCCTGCAGGACGCGGGCCAGGCGCACACGGACCTGGAGTCGCGCAAGACGACGGGCTCGTCGATCCTGCTGCCGTACTGATGGGTACGCCGACCGACAACCACGACGACGGCGACGGCAGCCCGAAATTCGGCCGCCTGCTGGTCGTGCTGCTGCTGGCGGTGGCGCTGATCGGCGTGATCACCGTCGCCAGCGAAGCCTGGGTGAAATAGTTACCGCAAAAATGGGGACAGACCCCATTTTCTGAGCAACTTTACTGCGACGGCGGCAGCTCCAGCTCGATCCGCTTCGATTTGCCGCTCTCGCCGGGGAAGCCGGCAAAGGCGCTTTTCACCAGCAGCGGCATGACCTGCGGCGTCGACTGGCGGCGGCTGGTGTTCTGCACCGTCACGTCATACAGCTTGGCGCCGGCCATGTCGTTGATCGTCACGTTCAGCTTGCGCTCGTAGTTGTGCACGATGACTTCGCGAAATTCCATCGGGCCGTACATCCAGGGGTCGTAATACGGGCGGAAGCCGAAGTGGCGGTAGCGGTAGCGCGATGGGTAATAGCCCCGGTACGGCCAGCCATACGGGCCCCAGTAGGGCGACATGCCCCAGAACGGGTCCGTCGCCTGCAAGTGGCGCGTGGGCCGGTCCGTGGTCGAGAACGACATCTCGACGCGCAGCTTCGCCTGCGCGGGCGACTCGACCCGGGCGAAGCCCAGCGTGTTCAGCTCGGCGGCCACCAACTGCTGGTAGCTGCGGTATTCCAGCGTATCCTCGGCCGGCGCCGGCGTGCCGAAGACATACGATTTTTCCTGCAACTGCGCGGGCCACTGGTGGAACACGGTGACGTCGCTGCGGATAGTCGTCGCGCACCCGGTCAGCAGCAGGGTGCCCGCTGCGGCAAGGATGGCTAAACTTTTCATGATCTGCTCCCAATGGATGATGCGGTCTGATTTCGCACAAAAAGGCCGCGACTTTCAGAAAACGAGTGTAAATCCGGCGCGTTGGCGTCCATGGATTATTACAGAATGTTACGGTAGTGGGGAAAGCCGAAAAGAAACGAACGTCGCCCGGTGGTGGTGTTGGTAAAATATCCTTTTGTCCTCTCCCCGGCCATTCTCATGAGAACCGACAGCCCGCAGACGATTTACCGTAAGGACTACACCCCGCCCAGCTACCTGGTGGAAACCGTGGAATTGGGCTTCGATCTCGATCCCGCCCGCACCATCGTCGCCAACCGCGTCACGATGCGCCACAATCCGGACAGCAAGAGCCGCGATATCGTGCTGCACGGCGAGGAGATCGAACTGGTCGCCATCCGCATGAACGGCACCGAGCTCAACCCTGGTCAGTACATACTGGGGGCGACCACCTTGACCATCAAGGGCGCCCCGCTGAACGTCGTGCTGGAAATCGAGACCTTGTGCGCGCCGCAGGACAACACCACGCTGTCCGGCCTGTACGTCTCGAACGGCAGCTTCTACACCCAGTGCGAGGCCGAGGGCTTCCGCCGCATCACGTATTTCCCGGACCGTCCCGACGTGATGGCCGTGTACACGGTGATGCTGCGCGCCGACAAGGAAAAATATCCCGTGCTGCTGTCGAACGGCAATCTGGTGGAAGAGGGCATGCTGCCGGACGGGCGCCACTACGCCAAGTGGGAAGACCCGTTCAAGAAGCCGTCCTACCTGTTCGCCCTGGTGGCGGCGCGCCTGGTGTGCCAGGAAGAGCGCTATACCTTGCAGTCGGGCCGCGAGGTGCTGCTGCAGGTGTGGGTCGAGGAAGGCAACCTGGACAAGACCGACTACGCCATGCAGTCGCTGAAGAACTCGATCCGCTGGGACGAGGAGCGTTGGGGCCTGGAACTGGACCTGGACCGCTTCATGATCGTCGCCGTGGGCGACTTCAACATGGGCGCGATGGAAAACAAGGGCCTGAACATCTTCAACACCAAGTTCGTGCTCGCCAACCCGGCCACGGCAACGGACGTCGACTATGCCGGCATCGAGGCCGTCGTCGGCCACGAATACTTCCACAACTGGACCGGCAACCGCGTCACCTGCCGCGACTGGTTCCAGCTGTCGCTGAAGGAAGGCCTGACGGTGTTCCGCGACCAGGAATTCTCGGCCGACATGATCGGCACGGACAGCGGCCGCGCCGTCACCCGCATCGACCAGGTGCGCACCTTGCGCCAGGCCCAGTACCCCGAGGATGCCGGCCCGATGGCGCACCCGGTGCGGCCCGACTCGTTCGTCGAGATCAACAACTTCTACACCGTCACGGTCTACGAAAAAGGCGCCGAAGTGGTGCGCATGTACCTGACCCTGCTGGGGCGCGACGCCTTCCGCAAGGGCATGGACCTGTATTTCGCCCGGCATGACGGCCAGGCCGTCACCTGCGACGACTTCCGCCAGGCCATGGCCGATGCGAGCGGGCGCGACCTGACCCAGTTCGAACGGTGGTACAGCCAGGCCGGCACGCCCGTCGTGACGGCTTCCAGCACGTACGACCCCGAAACGCAGGTCTACGAGCTGACGCTGGCGCAGCAGTGCCCACCGACGCCGGGCCAGCCGACCAAGCTGCCCTTCCATATTCCCGTCGCCTTCGGCCTGCTGGGCGCGCAGGGCGACGACCTGCCGCTCAACGCCGACGGCGACACCACCTTGATCCTGGAGCTGATGGGCGAGCGCGAAGTGTTCCGCTTCGAAGGCATCGCCGAACAGCCGGTGCCGTCGCTGCTGCGCGGCTTCTCCGCGCCCGTGATCCTGGAATACCCGTACACGGACGAGGAACTGGTGCACCTGTTCCGCCACGACAGCGACCCCGTCAACCGCTGGGAAGCGGGCCAGCGCCTGGCGATGTCGCGCCTCTTGGACCTGACGGCCGCCGTGCAGCAGGGCGCCGGCCTGGAACTCGACTACGGCTTCATCGCCGCCCAGCGCGCGCTGCTGCTGGACGACACGCTCGACGCGGCCTTCCGCGAGCAGGCCCTGATCCTGCCGTCAGAATCGGTGGTGGCGGACCGCATGGAAGTGGTCGACCCCCGTGCCATCCACACGGCGCGCCAGTTCATGCGCAAGACTATCGCCACGGTACTGCGCAGCGAGCTGCTCAATGCCTACGCGGCCAACGAGACGCCGGGCGAATACAGCCCGGATGCGATTTCCGCCGGCAAGCGGGGCCTGAAGAACCTGGCCCTGGCCTACCTGTGCGCCGCGCCCGACGAACACGTGCTGACCTTGGCCTTCCGCCAGTTCGAGGGCGCCACCAACATGACGGACCGCGCCAGCGCCCTGGTCGCCCTGATCCACACGGGTGCCAACGTCGACGCCCAGCTCGAAGCCTTCTACCAGCAGTTCGACGGCGAAGCGCTGGTGATCGACAAGTGGTTCGCCATGCAGGCCGGCGCGCCAAACACGGACGTGGCGCGCGTGCGCGAACTGATGCAGCACCCGTCGTTCACCCTGAAGACGCCGAACCGGGCGCGCAGCCTGCTGTTCAGCTTCTGCAACGGCAACCCGGCCCAGTTCCACGCGCCGGACGGCAGCGGCTATGAATTCTGGGCCGAGCACGTGATCAAGCTCAATGCGCTGAATCCGCAGGTGGCGGCGCGCCTGGCCCGCAGCATGGACCGCTGGCGCCGCTACGACCCGGCCTTGCAGGTGCACATGCGCACGGCGCTGGAACGGGTGGCCGCCGCGCCGAAACTGTCGAACGACGTGCTGGAAGTGGTCAGCAAGGCGCTGTCGAACTGAGCTGCCTGAAACGCCCGATTTGAAGAAACAGCAGTCCAAGCCATAAGTAAGAGTAAGCAAACCAAGCTAAGGGAATCCATGAAAAGAATCAGCCTCACGCAACACCTGGTGGAAGAACAACGCCAGCACAACACGATCCCGGCCGAATTGCGCCTGCTGATCGAAGTCGTGGCACGCGCCTGCAAGACCATCAGCCACTCGGTCGGCAAGGGTGCACTGGGCGACGTGCTGGGCGCGCTGGAATCGGAAAACGTGCAGGGCGAAGTGCAGAAGAAGCTGGACGTGATCTCCAACGAAATCCTGCTGGAAGCGAACGAGTGGGGCGGTCACCTGGCGGCGATGGCATCGGAAGAAATGGAATCGATCCACCAGATTCCGAACCGCTATCCGAAGGGCGAATACATGCTGCTGTTCGATCCGCTGGACGGCTCGTCCAACATCGACGTCAACGTGTCGATCGGCACCATCTTCTCCGTGCTGAAGGCGCCGGAAGGCATGGCCAACCCGACCGAGCAGGACTTCATGCAGCCGGGCAGCAAGCAGGTCGCCGCCGGCTACGCCGTCTACGGCCCGCAAACGATGCTGGTGCTCACCACCGGCAACGGCGTCAACTGCTTCACGCTGGACCGCGAGATGGGCTCCTGGGTGCTCACGCAGCGCAATATGCAGATTCCAGCGAAGACCAAGGAATTCGCCATCAATATGTCGAACCAGCGCCACTGGCACCCGCCCGTGCAGCGCTACATCAACGAGCTGCTGGCCGGCACCACGGGCCCGCGCGGCACCGACTTCAATATGCGCTGGATCGCCTCGATGGTGGCCGACGTGCACCGCATCCTGAACCGCGGCGGCATCTTCATGTATCCGGCCGACATCCGCGACCCGAGCAAACCCGGCAAGCTGCGCCTCATGTACGAAGCCAACCCCATGGCCTTCATCGTCGAACAGGCCGGCGGCATGGCAACCGATGGCAAGCACCGCATCATGGACATCCAGCCGGAAAAGCTGCACCAGCGCGTCCCCGTCTTCCTCGGCTCGCGTGACGAGGTGGCGGTGGTGACGGGCTACCACCACGAGTAAGGGTAACGAGGGCACGGCGGCATGCGCCATCGGCGCAGGTTTCCGTGCTTTTTTCGCCGTCCGCAAAAATATTCGCAGGACACCCTAGTCAACCGCGGGATCTGTTGCTAAAATGTGGCCTCTTTCGATGCAGCACTGATCGAAGGAAACAAAGCTAGACAGGTTTTCAGGTTTAGCCGCTGTAGCTCAGTCGGTAGAGCAGCGCATTCGTAATGCGAAGGTCACCAGTTCGATTCCGGTCAGCGGCACCAAGATTTGGTTGTAAAAGCATAGGGTTACACGTTCATGCGTGTAGCCCTTTTGCTTTTCCGGGCGCGAATATCGCGCATCTCGTCCCGTCGTCCCGTTGCGCCGGTTCTTCGACGTGTATCGAGTCCCTGTTGGTAATCGCAGATCCGGTAATTGCATAACTGCGCATTACCACGCCGCAGCCGCCCGAGAAAAAAACGGTCAAATGTAACCGTCGAGTGCGCAACTAGCACGGATTCTCTTGCTCGAATTATAATTCTGGACCCACGCGGTGCTGGAACTCGTCTCCAGTACCTGAAGACCAAGCCGCGCGTTGCGACGGTAGCGGAAAACAGGCCGATACATGAGCACTTCCCTTGTCGAAAAAGTTTTTGCCACCCTGGCGGAATTCAGAAGCGCGACCCGCTTGTACGAACTCGCCGTTCCCTCCGTGGATGCGGATCTGGGCAGCGGCGGCTTGCTGGTGGAGGCGTTTGTTGCCGTGGATGCCCTGCAGGAAACGGGGCCGCGTGACCTGATCGTGCTGTCCACCAGCGCCCATGTGGATTTGCCTGGCTTGCTGGGCCGTTCCGCCAGTCTCCAGGTCAGCCTTGCCGACGGCACGCGCACCAGTTTTTCCGGCGATATCACACAGACCGCGGCGCTGGGCAGTGAAGGCGGCCTGGCGCGCTACCGGCTGCGCCTGACACCGTGGCTGTGGCGCCTGAGCCAGGTCCGGAACAGTCGCGTGTGGCAGGACAAGACGGTCATCGAGATCGTCGACGACGTGCTGTCGGCCTACCAGCCGCTGGCCCGGTGGCGCTGGAGCGAGGAGACGGACAGCTTCCTGGCCGACATCCCGCCGCGCAGCTATTGCTGCCAGTACCGCGAGTCGGATTATGATTTTATGCGCCGCCTGCTGACGGAAGAAGGCCTGGGCTGGCGCATCGAGGAACTGGAAGAAGGCCACGGCCTGGTGCTGTTCGCCGACAGCACGCAACATTGCGCGGTGCCGGAAGACGCCAGCAGCGCCGTCAACGGCGGCATCCGCTTCCACGGCGCCCGCATGGCGGAAAAGCAGGACAGTATCCAGGCCCTGCAAAAGCGCCGCAAGGTCGTCTCGACCCTGACGACGCTCCTCAGTTACGACTACAAGGCCAAGCAGGCCGTCAGTGCCAGCGCCCCGTCGCGCCAGCAGTTCGCGAGGCTGCCGGTACTGGAGAGCTACGACGTGCCAGGGCAGTACGCGTTCGCTAGCGGCGCCCTGGCGCAGCACTACGCCGAAATCCAGATGGAAGCGCGCGAGGCACGCAGCCAGTCGTGGCAAGGCCGTTCGACGGTGCGCACCCTGGCCGCCGGCACCCGCATCGACGTCACGCAGGGCCCATTGGCCATGTTCGGCGACGCCCCGGCCAGCTATACGGTACTGCGCGTGACCAGCGTGGGCGTGAACAACCTGCCGTCGCCGGCGGTGCAGGCCCTGGCCGAACTGTTCGGCCCCATTCCGGAACTGCTGGAAGACGTGCTCCTTGAAGCCGACATGGCCGACGAGGACATGGCCCTGGTGATCGACCAGGCCCGCAAACTGGGTTACGCCAACCGTTTCGACGCGTTGGCGGCGCATGTCCCGTGGCGCCCCGAACTGCCGGGCAGCGACGCCCGCAGCCCCCCGAAGCCGACGGCGTACGGCGCGCAAAGCGCCATCGTCATCGGCGCCGACGGCAGCGACCAACCCAGCGGCGCCGATGAACTGTACTGCGACGCGCTGGGCCGCATCCGCATCCGCTACCACTGGCAGGACAGCAGCGACGCGTCGTGCTGGGTGCGCGTGGCGCAGAGAACCGCCGGCGGCGGCATGGGCAGCCAGTTCCTGCCGAGGATCGGCCAGGAAGTGTTGGTGCAGTTCATCGAGAACGACATCGACCGTCCCATCGTCATCGGCGCCCTGTACAACGGCCAGGGTGAGGGCGGCCACGCCCCGACCCCGGGCGGCGAGGCGACAGAAGGCGACGACCCGGCAGGCGTGTTTCAGCCGGCCAGCGACCACGCGCCGTCGGCACAAGGCAACCTCGCCGCCGGCAACAGCCCCGTATGGCACGGCGCCTCGGGCGCCAACGACGGCCATCGCAATGCGGCGGCCCAGTGGGGCGTGCGTACCAAGGAATTCGGTGGCTCGGGCTACAACCAGCTGCTGTTCGACGACACGGACGCGCAGGGGCGCGTGCAGCTGCGTTCGACCCATGCCGGATCGGAGCTGTCACTGGGCCACCTGATCCACGCCGCCGACAACTACCGGGGCAGCCTGCGCGGCCAGGGCGCCGAACTGCGCACCGACGCATATGGCGCCGTGCGCGGCGGCGCGGGCCTCTTGGTGTCGAGCTACAAGGTCGCGCACGGCGCCACCAATCGGGACCCGGCCGGCGACAATGCCGCCGGCATGGCGCTGATGAAGCAGGCCGTGAAAGTGGGCGAGACGTTCAGCGAGGCGGCCAAGACGCACCAGACGGTGGCCCTGGCCACGTCGATCGGTTCCGTCAAGGCCGGAGCGTCAACGCTGTCGGACAAGGAAGCGCCGCTCGCTGCGCTGCTGACCGCCGTCTCCGGCATGGTCGGCGGCGACAGTCTCGACGCCGCCCGCGCCGATGCCGGTTCCCGTAAGACGTCGCCTGACGACGACAGCTTGCCGCATTCGGCCGACCCCGTGATCGCCTTGAGCGCCAAGGCCGGCCTGGGCGTGACGGCGGGCGGCGCCGTCCAGCTGTCGAATGGCGAGACCATCGGCTTGATGAGCGGCGCGGACACGCAGTTCGTCGCCGGCGGCGCGCTGCGGGTGCACAGCGGGCAGGCCATCGGCGTGCTCGGTGGCGCCGTCGCGGCCGGGGAAGGCGGGCTGGGTGTCCAGCTGATCGCCGCGAAGGATGCCGTCGATATCCAGGCCCAGGCCGACGTGCTGAAAGTGCAGGCGCGCGATGAGGTAACAGTCGTCAGCGCTTCGTCGTTCGCGGATTTCGCTGCCGCCAAGAGCATTTCGCTGTCCACGGCGGGTGGGGCGAATATCACGATTGATGGCGGGAATATTACGGTGCAGTGTCCCGGAAAAATCACGATCCACGCGGGGAAAAAAAGCTTCTCGGGCGCGGCCCGCAACGAGCATGTCATGCCAGTACTGCCCAAGGCCGAGAACAGCTGGGTACAGGTCGCGGCGCAATACGACGATGCGTGGAATACGCCATGGCCATTGGCGGGCCTTCATTTCAAGGTCGATGACAAGACCTTGGCGGAAAGCCTTTCCATCAACGGAAAGCAGGGATGAAATGACCGAAATTCGCAAGCTCGATTCGCCCAAGGATGGCAATGTCCTGGTTACCGTCAAGTCGAGGATCACAGAGAAGGAAATTACCGAAGAGCGCGAAATGATCGTGCTGCGCCTGCATGCGGCATACTTGAATCTTACGGATTACATGGCGGAATTCCAGACGCAATGGGACGATTCACCCGCGCTGGCGTATGTCACCAGCGCGTACGAAGGATGGAATGCCGGCGGCGCCGAATGGCTGGACGACCAGGCGGAACTTTTCACCGCCGATTTGTGGATCAGCCTGGGGAGCAAGGTCAAGGACGCGGCGGGTACGGCTTATGACCGGCTGGCAACGTACAGCGCTGGCCGCTTCGAGTCGGTACAAAAGGAAGTCAACAAGCACCTCGACAAACCGCAAGAAACCTTGCTCAACTGGGCATGGTGGCAACGCTCGCTTAGCGATACAGCCACCGAACTGGGAAACGAGCAGCTGCGCCGGCTCGAAGCGGTTCGCCACAATATGAATGCCCTGTCGGAGTCGGTTTTCGAAAGCGCCGACATGGCGAAGAAGATTTACCGGCATCGCGATGCCATCCTGAACCTTCCAACACTGATAGCGAACGGCGAACCGCGCCCGATCCAGAACTTCGTCGATACCGTGTTGATGGACATCGACCCCAAGCTGGCCAAGGCCATTCGCACTGACCCGAATTTCCCGGTGGTGCTGGAGGTGATTGCCGACCATGAGAGCGCGCTCAGTTATCTGGCCTACGTGGGATTGATGATCGAGGCGATTCCGCCGAACTTCTATGCCTATGTCGCCGGCAAGGGCGGGGCCTACCTGATGATCGAGATCGTCATGCTGATCGTTACGGCGCTGCTCAGTGCCGGTGCGGCGGCTGCGGCGCGCATTACGATGTTGATCGCCCGCTTCGCCGCGGCGGGCGCGAAAGTGGTGACGGCCAACCGCAAGATCAAGCGCGCCAAGGCGGCAATCGAGGCCTTCCTGCGAATATTGCGCGACCTGTGCGATGCCGTCGATGAGTTGCACAGCCTCGGCGCGAAGTTGCTCGAGGCGCGCAGCAAGGGATACGTCATTCGCGGGAATACGAAAACCACCTTGATGGCGAAACGCAAATCGATCAAGCGGGACAAGAAATGCCGCTGCTGCGGCAGCACGGAACATACGACGCCCAGGACCAGGCCAGGGCATGTCGAATATATTTAATCCAGGCTAAATTGGTAGAGATCGGGTATGGTACTCACACAGGGTAATTCGGCGAAAGACAGTAAATACCTCAAAAGAATCAAGGATGCGATCGAGCATGATGAGACGCACCCGCGCAATAACGGCGTCAGGATGCAGGCGCATCACATCATTTCCGGCGAAGGGATGCGCCTATCGGGAATGGGAAAAAAGATCCAGAAGTTCGGATACGATATCAACCTGTTGCCGAACTTGTCTTTCATTCCCTGTACGCTGCAAGGGGCCTGTTACCTTGGCGTGCAGCCGCATCGGGGAAACCACGATGCCAAGATCGACCAGGACAATTATGTCGACGATCGCGAGCCCGTAAGCTATCACGAGATGGTTGCCATTGCCATCCAGTCGCTCGACCTGCCGATGTCGAAGGACTGCCCGGGTGATAAACTGTCGAAACAGCAAAAGATCATCGAGGAACTGGACAGGCTCAGTAAGAAGATCCTCAACCTGATCCAGATGAAGCCTGCCGAAGCGCCGCTGACGAAGATCGCGCTGTCCTTCGGCAAGAATGGATCGGGATGCAGTGGGACGGACTCGGTCGTCACGCATCGGAAGGACCAGCCCTGTCCTGTCGGCCGGCACCACCTGCATGATCCTGACAAGCCGGACAAGTCCCAAGGCAAGGGGCAGAAAACAGAACGTATTACATACGTCCTGTCGGAAAAATTTCGTTTAAGAGTAGGACGGTGACATGTCAAAGTATGATAAAGAGTATTTTTTCGTCCGAAAATCCAAGGCAACGGGCCTGCCGTTCCTGGTTCCAGACGCCAACACGGAAGACCGGCGCTTCCGCTACGAAGCCCAGGCAGTCGGTTCGCCGCCGCTCGTGTTCACCAACGGCTGGAAGGACAAGTTCAAGGCGGAGAAGATCAAGTCCTCTACGCCGGATATCCTGTTTGCAGGCGCCGACCTGGTCGTGCGGCAGCCGATCCGCGAGAAACTGCTGACCTTGTCGGTACCGGGGATGTCCCTGCATCCCGCCGTCTATATCGACGATGACGGTGCCTGGCACGAGGATTACTGGTACGTGACGTTTACCGGCAGGCTCGATTGCTGGGATCGCGAAAATTCAGAATACGACGAAGATGAACCACCCGTGGAATTGGGCGGATTTCAGCTGCACCAGGTGTACACCTACAGCCTGAACGAACAGCTTCTCGACGAGATTCCCCAAGACCAGCGGCTTCTTTTCAAGATGGGCGGAGACCTGAATGCCTTCGTGGTGTGCCACCAGTCGCTGGCGGCCATCCTGCGCGGCAATGGCGGCAGCGGCGCAGAGCTGCAGTGTGTCGCCGACTACTGACGTCGGCAAATGGCGAGGTGTCTGACACCGAATCGGTATCAGGTGTCTGACACCGAATTGGACCTCGATGAATCAGGTGTCTGACACCGAATCGGACCTCGATAGCGCAGCCGCTGACCCGCCGCCGTACCCGCCAAACTGTTGACAGGTGATAACATACCCGCCTGATAACTCCGCAAGTCTCCCGGCATAGCGGCCGGCTGCCAACCATGAAGACCCGCACTTACCTGCTGCTGATGCTGGTCGCGATTATCGTGCCGGTTGCCTGCGTCGCCATCCTGGGCTTGTCGATGCTGCTGCGCTTCGAACGCGAGGCGCGCCTGCGCGGCATGGAGGCGGTGGCGCGGTCGACGGCCTTGATGATCGACAGCGAGGTAGCGCGGGCCGAGTCGGCGCTGCGCATCGTGGCCCATTCCGAGCAGCTCAAGGCCGACGACTTCGCAGGCGTGTACCGCCTGCTGACGGCCACGCGCACTTCACCCCTGAGCTGGACCCTGGTGGCCGATTATGCCGGCAACGGCTTGCTCAACACCTTGGTACCCTATGGCACGCCACTGGCGCGCAACACGGGGCCGTGGGCGGCCAAGGCCTATGACAGCCAGCAGCCCAGCGTGGGCGGGTATTTCGTCGGCGCGTTGTCCCGGCGCGGCGTCGTATCGGTGAACGTCCCCGTGCCCGCATCGGCGGGGCGGCGCTACGTCGTCACGCAGATCTTCGACCCGGCCTACTTCAATACCGTGCTGCGGCGCGCCGCATTGCAGCCTGCCTGGATCGTCGGCGTGTTCGACGCGAAGGGTATCTCGATTGCCCGCAACAAGGGCGCCGAGCGCTTCATCGGCAAGCACGTGCGGCAGGAACTGTGGGAGGCGTCGCGGCGCCAGGCCAATGGCATGGTGAGGCACCAGACGCGCGAGGGCATCGAAGTGTATGACACCTTCGTGCGCTCGCCGCTGACCAACTGGACCGTGGCCGTGGGCGTGCCCGTGACGGAAATCGAATCGGCCGTACGCATGACGACCTGGTATGCCGGCATGGCCCTGGCGGCAATCCTCGGTGTCGCCGTCGCCATCGCGGTGGCGTTCGCGCGCCGCATCGACCGGGCCCTCGCCGATGCGGCCAGCGCCGCGCATGCACTGGGCCAGGGCACGGTGGTGGAAGTGGCGCATCGCGGCCTGCGTGAAGTCGATGTGCTGCTCGATGCGCTGCACCGCACCAGCCTCGCGCTGGCGCAGGAAAGCACGGCGCGCCAGACGCTGGAAGAGGAGCGGGAGGAACTGCTGGCGATGGAGCGCACCGCCCGGCTGCGCGCGGAGGCGCAGGACCGTGCCAAGGACGACTTCATTTCGATGCTGAGCCATGAGCTGCGCAATCCGCTCGGTGCCATCACCACTGCCGTCGCGGTGCTGCGCATGCCGGGCGCGCCGCAAGCCCACAAAGAGCGGGCGTGGGACGTGGTGCGGCGCCAGCTGGCCCACTTCGCCCATATGGTGGAAGAGCTGCTCGACGTGCGCCGCGTCCTGTCCGGCAAGGTCACTTTGTTGCAGGAGCCCGTCAACCTGGCGAAGCTGGTGGCGGCCTGCTGCGAGGCGCGCCGCATTGCCGACACCAAGGAACACGATTGGGAGATGGTGCTGGCCGACGCGCCCGTGCGGGGCGACCGCACCCGGCTGGCCCAGATCGTCGACAACCTGCTGGTCAATGCCATCAAGTACACGTCGCCGGGCGGCCGGATCGTCGTCGGCACGCGCGTCGAGGATGGCATGGCCGTCGTCGAAGTGGCCGATACGGGCGTGGGCATCGCCGCCGACGTGCTGCCGACCATTTTCGAGTCGCTGGTGCAGGGCCCGACCACCATCGACCGTTCGCAGGGCGGTCTGGGGCTGGGCCTGTCCATCACGCGGGGACTGGTGCACATGCATGGCGGGACCATCGAGGCCGACAGCGACGGCCTGGGCATGGGCAGCCGCTTCCTCGTGCGGCTGCCGCTCGATGCCGAGGTGGGCGCCGTCGTCAGCCCCGGCCCGACATCGCTCCCCGCACCGCCGTCCCATACCGCTCACTGACCGCCAACTCGACACCGCCCGCCAGTACCACCACCATTCCCCCATCCTGCCCCTGCCGCAATGCCACCATCTCCTCGCGCCGCACGAGAGTGCGCCGGTGAATCCGCAGGAAGTCCGCAGGGTCGAGGTAGCGTTCCAGCTCGGCCAGGGTGCTGCGGTGCAGGTAAGTGCGCTGCCGCGTGTGCAGCTCGACGTAATTCCCCGCCGTTTCGATCCAGCGCACATCGGCCATGCTGACGCGGTCCATGCGCCCGACCGAGCGTACCGTGATGTCCGTCCAGTAGCCCGGCGTGGGCTGGACGAACTGCCGCAGCGCGTGCTCGTAGGCGGCGCGCTGGTGGAGCAGGGTGGCGGCGCGTTCCAGGGCTTGTTGCAGGCGGGTGTCGCTCACCGGCTTGACCAGGTAGTCCAGGGCGTGGACGTCGAAGGCGTCCAGCGCATGGTCGCGGTGGGCCGTCACGAAGATCACCAGCGGTGGCGCCGCGCGGGCGCTCAGTTCGCGCGCCAGGTCCAGGCCCGATTCGACCGGCATCTGCACGTCCAGCAGCACGATGTCGGCCTGGCCTTCGGCCAGGAAGGCGCGGGCCGTGGCGGCGCTGCTGCATTCGCCGGCGACGTCCCAGCCCGGCAGCGCTGCCAGCGCATAGCGCAGGTTGGTGCGGGCGTGGGCTTCGTCGTCGACGATCAATACCCGGGGCGCCGGCGCCGTCATCGCGCCGCCCACGGCAGCGAAAGTTCGGCAACGAATCGCTCGCCCGTGCGGCCCGTTCTCAATGAGGCGGCGTCGCCGTAGGCCAGGCGCAGGCGCGCATGGACGCCGCGCAGGCCGATGCCCAGGCCCGCCGTGGGCGCGGCGTGGGCGCGGATCGGGTTCGATACGCGTACCAGCAGGCGTTCGCCGTGGCGCAGGAAGGCCAGCGCGATGTCGCTGGCGTCCTCGTGGCATTCGAGGTCGTGGCGCAGGGCGTTTTCCACCAGCGGTTGTAGCAGCATGGGCGGGCACTCGATGCCGTCGTCCAGCAGGTCGGTGCCGTCGATGCGTACGTGCAGGCGCTCGCCGAAGCGCAGCCGCTGCAGGTCCAGGTAGTGGTGGACGAATTCCAGCTCGCGCGCCATGCCGACCCAGTCACGCGCGCTGTTCGACAGCGCATAGTGCAGCAGGTCGCCCAGGCGCGCCAGGCCGTCCAGCGCCAGCGGCTTGTCGTCGGTGCGTACCATGGCGCCGATGGCGCTCAAGGTATTGAACATGAAATGCGGTTCCAGCTGGCCGCGCAGCGCATCGAGGCGCTGGCGTTCCAGCGCCAGCATGGCCTGGGCCAGTTCGGCGGCCTGCCGCTGGCGCTGGCGCCACAGCAGGTCCGCCACGACGGCGCCGAAGGCCATCGTCAGCAGCACGAAGACGACGAACCATTCGAATTTGTCCATCCACGCCATGTAGTGCAGGGCATTCGCGAGAGTGGGTGCGACGTCGAACTTGAAGCAGCGCCGCACGGCCAGCCCCAGCATGGCGGTTGGCCAGCACAGGGCGATGAAGGCGAGGTAGCCGGCCGCGATGCGCGGCGGCGTGGCCAGCCAGCCGGGATGGCGCCGGTACAGCAGGTAGAGCAGCCAGCTTTGCAGCATCAGCGCCAGGTAGCCGAACCACCAGCCCATCGTCATCTGCACATAGCTGCGGTTATCGCCGGCGTGCAGGGCGTCGGCGTAGGTCGTCATGCCGGCCAGCGCGCACAGTAGCGTCCACAGGCCGAAAGTGACGAGCAGAGCACGCAGAGAGCCGGGCAGGCAGGCGGGCGGCAAGAGGAGTCGTTTCATGGCGGGGCAGTATAGCAGCCGGGTTTTGCGACTCGACGGGCGTCCATCCCACCCCCGCCGGCGTTCGTCCCTAAATATTGGTAGCGGAACCATGGAGCGCTCCGACACATATGCGTTCTGGTGATATACGGTATCGCCAGAATAAATTGGCCTGACCGGATTACGGCAGGCATGATGCAACTGTCTCCTCCAACTCTTCTCCAAGAATTGGATTTAAGCCGGCCTTTGCGCCGGCTTTTTTTTGTCCGTTTTTCCCTGGCCGGCGGCGGCTGGGCGTCATTAAACGGTCATGTGGCGTGGGTATCATAGCGAAAATTTCCATTAAGAAATTTTTATAAGAAATTGGACAAAGGCCTACCGCTGTCCTTCCCCTACGCATCGCATACCCATCGCTCTCCAAGCTGACATGCTGACCTTAATCCAACGCCGCACCGGCGCCAGAGTCGTCGCCGCCTTCGCCGTCCTGCTGGCCATGCTGGCCGGCGTTACCATCGCTTCCCTTCTGTCCTTGCAAAAGGTGGCCGATAACGCCGTGATCCTTGCCGAGGACAAGCTGACCCGCCAGCGCCTCACCACCGAATGGCTGGGAAGCGAGCGGCTCAATGCCGTGCGCGTGCTGTCCGTGGCCCATAGCGACAGCCTGGAAGTGGCCGATTACTTCCAGCGCCAGCTGGGCGACGGCGACAAGGCCAGCGCGGCCTTGCAGGCGCAACTGGCGGCCATGCCGGCGCAAGCGGCGGAGCACGCGCTGGTCGTGAAAGCGACGGTCCGGCAGGCGGCCTACCGCGCCGCGCGCACGGAAGTGATGCGGCAGAAGGACATGGGTCGCACCCAGCAAGTGGAGGAACTGGTCGCCGCGCGCCTGACGCCCGCTTTTGACGCCTATGCCGCCGCGCTGCAGGCCCTGCTGGACTACCAGCGCGCCGCCGCGCAGCGCCTGTCCGCCGACTCGCACGACACCTATGCCAGCGGCCGCATCGTGCTGGCAACGTTGGGCACGGCTGCCGTGCTGATCGGCATTGCCCTGGCCTGGGCCTTGACCCGCAGCATCGTCGAACCCCTGCGCGCCGCATTGGAACTGGCGGAACGGGCCGCCGCCGGCGACCTGACGGCCGTGCTGACCCACCGCCGGCAGGACGAGATCGGCCAGTTGCTGGATGCGCTGAGCAATATGACGCGGCGCCTGGCCCGCACCGTCAGCGGCGTGCGCGAGGCGGCGCTGGCGATCGACGCGGCATCGGCCGAGGTAGCGCAGGGCAATCTCGACCTGTCCCGCCGTACGGAGCACCAGGCCGCCATATTGCGGCCATGGACAAGCTGACGCAGATCGTGCGCGACCACGCCGGCCAGGCGATCCGGGCCGAGCAACTGGCCCAGGGCGCGGCCGATACGGCCGCCGCCGGTGGCCCGGCGGTGCGCGCGGTCGTGGCGACGATGCAGGACATCAGCGATTCGGCCGAGCTGATCGTCGACATCATCGCCGCCATCGATGCGATTGCCTTCCAGACCAATATCCTGGCCCTGAACGCGGCGGTGGAGGCGGCCCGTGCAGGCGAGCACGGCCGAGGATTTGCCGTCGTGGCCAGTGAAGTGCGCGCGCTGGCCCAGCGTTCGGCTGGCGCGGCGAAAGAGATCAAGAGCCTGATCACGGCGTCGGTGGACGCGATCCGGCGTGGCGCCACCCAGGCCGAGGGCGCGGGTGCCACGATGACGGGCATGTTGGACGGCGCCCGCGCCGTCAGCGAACTGATGAAGGACCTGGGCAGCGCGTCGCGCCAGCAGGACCACGGCATCGCCCAGGTCAACGCGGCCGTCACCGACCTGGACCGCGATACCCAGCGCAACGCTGCCCTGGTCGAGGAAGCGGCCGCGGCGGCCGAAGCCCTGCGACGACAGGCGGCGTCGCTGCGGACCCTGATGCAGCAATTCCAGCTGGCTGCACCGGGCACAGACAGGGCGACGCTCCAGCTGACCAGCTAGCTTTCTCTTTGTAAATGGCGCTGTCACCCGGTCGCAGTGAACTGTCCAGCCGGCATCTTGCTGATACTCAGCTGCTCGCCGGGAACAATGCAGCCCGTAAAAATTGCTGCGGCGTGCTCAGGTGTCGACAGTCGAGTCCGTGAATCCAGCCCAGGTAATGGGGTAAATAGCGGCTGGCCACGCCGTGGAAGCGGATCAGCCAGTTCTTGAACACGGCATGGTAGCGATTGACGTTCTGCACGTGGATTT